>Ga0315551_10000187_pt1 | contig 49235 bp, 47 predicted proteins | sample SalMarSW160290MG_FD_203678 | JGI IMG/M metagenome (GOLD analysis project Ga0315551, IMG submission 203678) | Salt marsh sediment microbial communities from the Plum Island Ecosystem LTER, Massachusetts, United States - Salt Marsh Sediment SW1602-90 ...
GATTCATGGAGATGACGAGTTCTCCTCTTCTGATTTAATAGGGGGAGAATATGGCTACAGGATGAGGAAAGTCGTGGACAACTTTATTCATTCAGTTCTAAAAACTGAAGAGGATATGCAAAGGCGTTGGGTTGATAACCGTCTGACAGTCGCCTGCAAATACGGATTTACCCTTATCTATGATGAATTTACTCGCTCCCGGCCTGAAGCCAATAACACTCTGCTTTCCGTTCTCCAGGAGAAAATGCTAGATCTACCCAATGTCCGAGGAGAGGAAAACTATCTGAAGGTTGATCCTAATTTCACGGCTATATTCACCTCTAATCCTGAGGAGTATGCAGGAGTCTACAGGACCCAGGATGCTCTTCGCGATAGAATGATCACCATAGATTTGGATCACTTCAACAAGGAGACAGAGATAGCGATTATCCAGGCAAAGAGTGGCCTTTCCAAAAAGGAATCAGCAAAAATTATTGATATTGTGAGAGCGTTTAGAGAATCGGGCAAATGTGAATATATGCCTTCTATACGGAGTGCCATAATGGTTGCAAAAACTTTAAAAGTAAGAAAAGGAGCTGTCTCTAAGGATAATCCTATTTTCAGAGAGATAGTATTGGATATATTAGCTTCGGCAGCCAGCAGGATAAGCTCAAAAACTCATCAAAACAAAGTGAGACAAACACTGAACGGATTAATAGACAAATATTGCTGATTAACATAAAGGAATATATACAACTAACACAAATGATTTATTTTTAAGGAGGTGATGAGTATGGCTTTAGTGAAAGGATTATCCAGGATTGACAAAGATGGCCGGATTGCCCTTCCTAAAAATATTAGAAAAGAAGCTGGATTGAGAAAAGGACAGTTAGTTGAGATTAGAGTACTAGGAACCCGATTAGCTCAGATTAATATTAAAGCTTACAAAAAAGGGCTCAGCCCTTTTTTAAAAAATAAAAATCATGTTCCAAATTGAGAAGAGAGGTGTTTAATCATGAAATCAGAAAAAGAAATAAACAAATTTGCTCCTTGGGAAGTCGAACATAAAGGAAAGGATTGGCAGAAGAGGAGAGGTATACCTCCCAACAGTGAAAGGCTGCAACTTTATTCCAAACCCAAGAGCAAAGATCACTGCCATCTGGAACTGTATATACTGGCTAGGGAAAAAGAAAGACTTGAGAGATATGGTTCGACTTTAGGGCGGAGGGTAAAATCCATTGCAGCTACATGGAAAGAGACAAAAGCACGCATGTATGATCTGCAAAGAAATTCAGCCAGGGTAGGAAAAGAGGGAATAGAGGAACTGTTGAAAGAGAAAAATGAGAAGAAGGATGAAAAGAAAAAAAATAAGGGAAATATGCAGAAAGTAGACTGGGAGTATTGATTCCTCAAACAAAGAATGTCTTCATTTTAGACCAAAAAGAATTTTAAACCAAAGAGCCTGTCCCTTAAAAAACGTAATCATACGTCATTTTAGGTAATCAAGGGAACTAGCAACTCAATAGGAAAAAGATGCAGAAGAGAGAAATGTCTCTTTCACGGGAGAAAGGCGCATCTAACTTCAAAAAGAAAAATAAGAAAGAATTACGTCAGGAAAAAGATTTAGATTTATATTTTCATAAAATTCCCGCCCGGCATATAAAGCGACATTATAAACAAAATTCACCTGAAGAAGTAGGCTGGAGCCAGTATAAGCTCTGGCCAAGAAGTGAGACAAAGAAAGTACATATCTCAATGAATATGGCTACAATCCATGGGATAGCCAAAAAATTAATCGCTAGAGAGTGGGCCAGGGTTTTGGGCAGACCAATGAGTTCCCGATATGATAACTTGGAAATAGAGGCTGCCTCTTTGAAAAATAGAATGGAAAAAAAGAAAGAGAAGAAATGATTCAGAAAATGGCCAATATTAAGCTAAGAAGATAGAGCTGATCTATATAAATACAAGATAAAATATGAAGAAAGATGAGCATATGGATGATTGAAGGAATTATTTCTTTATGGAGGTAAAGTAAGATGAGTGAAGAAAAAAAGAAAAAAAAGAAAGAAAAAGAGGAATTTAAAGTAGATTTTGATCTAGGCAACCACATTTCTTTTGGAGGTATATTTAAGGGAATTAGTAATCTTATTGATCTGGCTTCCAAATTATCTGAGGAGGCAGGCGAGATAAAGAAAGAAGGTGAGATAAAGCTGGGCAAGGAGATAAAGGGGGTGTATGGCTTTAATATAAGGACAATGGTTGGAGGCAAACCTGTAATAGAGACCTTTGGAAATATCAAGAAAACACCCAAGGGTCCAGTGGTAGAAGAAGAGAGAGAGCCTTTAGTGGATATCTTTGATGAAGAGGACCATATATTAATAGTTGTCGAACTTCCTGGTGTTCCAGAGAATGACATCAATTTTGAATTAAGAGGTGATATTCTCAAGCTTTCTGCTGAGGCTGGAGATAGAAAATATTCCAAAGAGATCTTGGTCTCTTCAAAGGTGAGAAAAGGCAAAATTGAATCATCTTATAAAAACGGAATTTTAAAGATCAAACTTATTAAAACAGGTAAGAAAAGCACAAAAAGCAAGAAAAACTAAAAATGGCAGAAAAGGCAAAATTAATAACTCTCAAAGCAGCTGAAGCAGAAAGCAGGGATGTGGGGAGAGGTATAGCCAGATTGGATCCAAAGGATATGGAAAAGATAGATGCCTCGGTAGGGGACATGATCGAATTAGAAGGGAAAAAAAAGACTGTAGCCAAGGTGATGCCAGCTTATATGGAAGATAGAGGCAAAGGCATTATCCAAATCGATGGCATTATTCGAGAAAACGGACAGATAGGGCTGGATGAAAAGATTAGGATAAAAAAGACAGAATATAAGCCAGCAAATAAAGTCATTTTAGCTCCCATGACTGTCAGTTCACTCCGCGGAGATAGAGATACAAGGTATATTGGACGTTTATTAGAAGGTCTGCCTTTGGTTACTGGAGATAGAGTAAGGGCAAATCTATTTGGCACTCGATCATGTGATTTTAGGGTCGTAAATACTGTTCCCAAAGGACTCCCCGTTATACTTCAACCAAATACATTAATAGAAATGAAAGAAGAGGAGGTTCCTGAAAGAAGACGAGGACTTAGACTCTCCTATGAGGACATCGGTGGCTTAGATAAGGAGATTCAGAGGATTAGAGAGATGATTGAGCTTCCTTTGAAATATCCTCAGGTCTTTGAGAGATTAGGAATCGAGCCTCCCAAAGGAGTTTTTCTGTATGGTCCCCCAGGTTGTGGAAAGACTTTGATTGCCAGGGCAGTAGCCAATGAGACCGATGCCTATTTTACCAGCATAAGTGGGCCTGAGATCATGGGTAAGTTTTATGGAGAGAGTGAGGCCAGATTAAGAAGTTTATTTGATAATGCTCAGGCTCATGCCCCAGCCATAATATTTCTGGATGAGATTGAATCTATTGCTCCCAAGCGCGAAGAGATGGGAGCAGAGAAACAGGTAGAACGGAGAGTAGTGGCTCAGCTTTTATCCTTGATGGATGGACTTGAATCAAGAGGGCAAGTTATTGTAATTGCTGCTACCAATATTCCAAATGCTGTGGATCCAGCGTTGAGAAGACCAGGCCGCTTTGACAGAGAGATAAGCATTCCCATACCTGATAAGAACGCCCGACTGGAAATAATTCAGATTCACACACGGGGTATGCCTCTCTCTGATGATGTGGATTTAGAGAAACTTGCTTCTATCACTCATGGCTTTGTAGGAGCAGATTTGGAGGCCCTGGCTCGGGAGGCAGCCATGACTTCATTGAGAAAGATCCTGCCCAAAGTCAATTTTGAATTAGAGGAAATTCCTTACGAGACTCTTCTGGAACTAGAAGTAACCACGGATGATTTCATGGAAGCTTTAAAAGAAGTAGGCCCTTCGGCAATTCGTGAGGTTTTTGTGGAAGTCCCTGATGTTAAATGGGAAGATATAGGCGGCTTACAAGATATAAAAGATGAACTAATAGAAGCAGTGGAGTGGCCTCTTAAGTATCCTGAAATTTTTGCAAAAGCAAAAACAAATCCTCCTAAGGGAATAATCCTTCATGGCCCCCCCGGAACAGGAAAGACCTTAATCGCTAAGGCTGTAGCCAATGAAAGTGAGGTAAATTTTATTGCAGTCAGTGGGCCCTCTCTTATGAGTAAATATGTCGGAGAAAGCGAGAGAGGGGTAAGAGAAGTCTTCAGAAAAGCTAAACAAGCTTCCCCCTGCATCTTATTTTTTGACGAAATAGATGCTCTTGTTCCTCAGAGAGGAACTCTTGGGGATACCACCCGGGTTACAGAACGAGTCATCAGTCAGTTCCTTGCAGAATTGGATGGGATAGAAGAATTAAAGGGAGTGATAGTGCTTGCCGCCACCAATAGGATAGACATCGTTGATCCGGCAATACTTCGCGCTGGAAGATTCGACCTTATTTTGGAATTACCCATTCCCGATCAAAAGGCAAGGATTGAGGTCCTTAAGATCCATACAAAAGGTAAACCCTTAGCAAAGAATATAAATCTTATTGAACTGGCCCAAGAAACAAAAGACTGGACAGGTGCAGATATAGAAGCAATGGTTAGACGTGCATCTATGCAGGCTGTAAAAGAAGTTATTGAAAGACTTAAGGGAAAAATAAGTGAGGAAAAAATAAAAGGATTTGCCATAGCCAAAAAGCATTTTGAAGAGGCAATAAGACTGTTGAAAGCACAAAAGGAATAAGTCAAAGAGGATAAATTAAATGGCCCAAGCAATATATGTATATGGTGTTATAGGGGCCAATGAGGAGAAGAGATTTGTCCCTATGGAGAAAGCTTGCTCAACTGAAGTCTATACCATTCCCTACAAGGATATTGCTTCTGTTGTAAGTGATTATCCAAAAAATTCTTTTGATTACAGAACTAGGGAAATAGTAGCTAAAGAATTAATCAAACATCAGACTGTTATCGAGAATATCATGAAGGAATATACTATTATTCCTATTAAATTCGGTACTCTTCTGGAAAATACCGATGGGGTTAAAAAGGTTTTGGAAAAAGGCTATTCTGAATTCAAAGATAAGCTAGAAAAAATAGGGAAAAAAATAGAGCTAGATGTTGTTGCTGTCTGGAATAACCTTGATTCAATTATCAAGAGAATTGGGGAGGAAAACGAAGAAATCAGTAAATTTAAAGAGGAGATAGCTAAAAAATCAGCGCAGGATACATTCCAGGAAAGAATTGAAATTGGAAGCATGATTAAAGATGCCTTAGAAAAAGAAAAGTCTGATTTACAGACTAAAATGCTTGAATTTTTAAAGGAAAAAGTAAAGGTCTGTGAGTTTAAAAGGCATGAGCTTATGGATGATAGAGTGATTTTAAATTGTGCTTTTCTTCTAGATAAAGATAAAGAGAATGAATTTGATCGAGCTCTGAAAGAATTAAATGAAAAGTACAATGAGAAGATAAATTTCAGATGTATAAGCTCTCTTCCTTTATACAGCTTTTTTACATACGAAGTGAAGAAGGTCAATTTTGAGAACATTGATAATGCAAGGAAATTATTAGGGTTAGGTGAGGAAGTGGACATCTCTGAGATAAAAGCTTCTTATCGCAGATTGGCTCGAGAAAAGCACCCTGATAAATTTCCTGATGATATTGATGCTCAAAAAAAATTTGAGGAAATACAAAGAGCATATAAGATGTTATTAGATCATTGCCAAAATGAAAGGAAGTCCCTCAGAAAGGAAGATATCGAATCAAGCTATATGATTAGCATTTTTGATATAGGCCACGTACGATGAATAAGACAAAAATGTCATTCAGATTCGTTTATGCGAGGAATTGAAAAAGGATAAATGAAAAATGTCCGATGAAGGCAAATATTTATATTGCATAATTGAAGAAGCTTCACATCGTACTTTTGGCTCCATTGGAATTGGAGAAAAAAGAAATGAAGTGCACACTTTGTGTTATCGCGATTTGGCCTGTATCCTCAGTTCCACTCTTATGACTAAATATTTAATTAACAGAAATAATTTAATGGCTCACGAGAAAGTAATAGAAGAAGTAATGAAAGAATACACTGTCCTGCCCATAAGATTTGGAACCATTGCTACCAGTAACGATGAAGTAAGAAGCTTGTTAATGAAGAATTATCATGAATTCAAAAAACTCCTAAGATCAATGGACAACAAAGTAGAGATGGGACTTAAAGTATTCTGGCTCAATATGGACATGATTTTCAAAGAAATAGCTGCTTCTGATAGAGAGGTAAAAGCATTAAAAGAAAAAATTCAGAAGAAACATAAAGATTTTTCCTTGGATGAAAGATTTACTCTGGGCGAGAAAGTGAAGAATGCTCTGGAAAGGAAGAGAGAAGCTGAAGCTGATGAGATCCTTCGGCCATTAAAATCCAAGTGTATCGATTTCTGCTTGAATGAACCTGCAGGAGATAGTGTGGTTCTCAACTGCGCCTTTTTAATCGATAGAATGCAGGAGAGAGAATTTGATGACATAGTTGAGAATTTAACTAGGAAACATAACAACCATAAATTTAAATATATAGGACCCTCACCACCCTTCAACTTTGTTAATTTAGTCATAAGATGGGCTGGAGGAAAATAAAGGTTACTTAGTCATGTCGACAGAAGGAAAGTATATTTATTGCATAATCGATGATCACGAGGAGAAGGACTTAGGTATGGAGGGAATAGGAAGCCGAGGAGACAGAGTTCATACTGTTGTCTTCGAAGATATAGCTGCAGTGGTCAGCAATTCGCCCATAGTTAAATACCCTATCTCAAAAGAGAATACTTTAGCTCATATGAAGGTGATGGAAAAGTTCATGGATGATTATACCATTCTTCCTGCAAAATTCGGCACAATCGCTGGGGGAAGTAAAAGACGAAATCCCCAGGATAGAATCAAAATTGAAATACTAATGGCAAGGTATATAGAAGTTAAGGACCTTTTAACTCGAATGACCAATAAAATTGAACTTGGCCTCAAGGCTGTTTGGATGGATATGAAGACTATCTTCAAGGAGATTGTCGAGGAGAACAAGGATATTGAGATATTAAAGAAGAGAATATCAACAGGGAATACTGCCAAGTCCTTGAGCCACAGAATAGAATTAGGAGAGATGGTCAAAAAGGCTCTGGAAGCAAAGAGAATTGAAGAGGAATTAGAGATTTTAAAAATGCTAGATGGGGCTTATAGTGAACTCCGGCAGAATAAGATATTTGGGGATAATATGATAACCAATTCTGCTTTCTTGCTTGAGAAACATCGGATAGATGAATTTGACAACATTATCGAGCAATTGAACTCAGCTTACAAGGACAGAATAAGATTCAAGTATGTAGGTCCTGTTCCTCCCTGTAACTTTGTAGAGCTTGTCATTACTTTGAAAGGAGACGAAGATGAGAGAGGAAAAGAAAGCACGTCGAGAATCTAAAAAGGAAGTAAATTTCAGCTTAACCGATATATTGTTTCCCTTTCTTCTTCCCTTAAAAGGAGTAGCATGGATTGGCGAGAAGGTAAAGGAGGTTGCAGAAATGGAGTTTACTGATAGATCCAAGGTGCAGGAGGAACTGTTAAATCTTCAGATGCTTTTTGATATGGATGAAATAAGTGAGGAAGAATTTAAAAAGAAAGAGGAGAAGCTTTTAGATAAATTGGAAACAATCAGGAAATATGAAGAAGAAAGAGAAGGATAAAATAATAAAGAAGGAGGTTAGCATGGCACCGAACATATCCGAACTGGTTAAGAAAGCCCGTGAAGAACTAAGTAAAATTACCGGCCTTGAACTTTCAGCCACTTTGGGTGCCGCCAGAGAAGATTTGGGCTGGAAGATAATCCTGGAGATGATAGAGAAGCATTCTATTCCGGATCAGATGGATATATTAGCTATTTATGAGGCTATATTAGATGATGAAGGCAATCTGATCGAATTCAATCGCAAGGGCTTGAGAAGGCGGTTGGATACTGAAACATCAGAGATAGTATAGAACAAAAGGATTCAAGACAAAAATAATATAGCACACCTGGATTATTCATGAATAATCCAGCCACATTATTTAAATCACAGAATATTTCAAATAGTCCCGAATAGAGATTTAAGGAGGGCATAAATGGCACTACAAGCGACAAGAAGCACATCATATACTCTAATAGATGTCATAGATAGAGTTTTGGATAAGGGCCTGGTAATCAATGCCGATATAGCTATCTCTTTGGCTGGGATAGAGCTTTTAGGAATAAAAATAAGAGCATCAATAGCATCGCTTGAAACCGCCGCCAAATATGGTCTTGAATTTCCATCAGGTACTAATCTGGAGACTGCTGCCTGGAATGAAGCAAGCGTAATGAAAGAGAGTTGCCCACAATGCGAGAAGAAGGTACCAGTAGAAGAACTTATGAGTACTGGATGCCCTTGGTGCGGGTGGGCGAGTGCAATGTCAAGAATCAACGCCAAGTCTAAGAGCAATGCCACAGCCAATATGGCTAAAAAATAATTTTTTCTGTTCAGAATACCATAAGAACGTCATTGTGAACTCCAATAAATTAAATAAGAGCAATCTTAATTTTTCCCATAGGAATTAGAAGAAAATGAAGGAATCAAATAGAGAGGGAGACAAGAAAAAAATAAAGGAACTTGAAGAAAGAATCAGAAAGCTTGAAAAAGAAAGAGAGAAAAAGAAGACAGAACCAGGGAAAGAACAAGAAGAAACAAACGCCGCTGAGATTCTTAGGAGCGTAGGCCGCATGTTTGGCTTAAACGGTTTGATAAAGAGCGCTGAAAAGCTTCCTGAATTCCAGGAAAGGTTAAAAAAGATCGATGAAGAACTGAAAAGAAAATTGAAAACAGCTCCTTTAAAAAAACCAGAAGGGAGAATATCCTATCAGAAGATAGGATCCAGACCAAAATCCTCTATAATGGAGAAGCCAGGGATAAAAAAAGAGATGTCTTTTCCGAAGGAAAGAGAAGTAGATATATTTGATGAGGATAATTACATATTAGCCATCATTGAGATTCCTGGCGCCGATGAAAAAAGTATAAAAGTAAATTTAAAGAAAGACAAATTAGCCATTTTTGCTGATAAGGCTGGGAAAAAGTATCACAGAGAAATAATATTGCCCTGTGTGCCTAAAGGAGTAATGACCAAGACTTACAAGAATGGAATACTGGAAGTAAAGATAATTAAAAACACAAAATGAAAAATTAATAAGGGCCTTAAAGAATACGAACTATGAACTAATCAAGAGTTAATCGTGCCCATTGATATAAACGAGGACAACCTAAAACACGGACTTTTAGGTCTGGTCATTGCTTTAGTAGAGATAATCAGAGATGCGCTCAAGCATCAGGCGCTCAGACGCATGGAAGGCGGAAGCTTGAGGGATGAAGAAATTGAGAGGTTAGGAACTGCTCTTGAGGAAATTGATATTGCTATTGATCAGATGAAAAAAGAGCAGGGAATTTCTGAGACAGTCAAATCAGTGAGGGATGGGTTGGATGGTCTTGTGGATGATGTCTTAGATCAGATAGTAAACCCAGCGAAATGGAAAGAGGAATACGAAAAAAAGGAGGTTAAAAATGGCTGAAGGTAGATATGTTTATTGTATTGTTGAGAGTTCTCAAGAGACGCAGTTAGGGAACATCGGGATTAATGGAATTCGTGTTTATACTATACCTTACCAGGATATATCTGCCATAGTTCACAACTGTCCTCCTGAACCATATGAATCAGAAGACAATGATGTGGTGAAAAACTGGGTTATAACACATGAAAAGGTTATAGAGACAGCCTGGGAGAGGTTGGGGATAGTTCTCCCCTTAGGATTTGACACTATAATCAGGACTGGGGAAGAAAAAGATCCAAAAAAAGTGGTTAGAGATTGGATAAAAGAGGATTATCAAAACCTGAAAAAAAAGTTAGATAGAGTAAGAGGTAAAGCAGAATATGGGGTTCAAATTTCCTGGGATACTAAGATCATCTCTCATGCGCTAATAGAAAAAGATGAAGAACTTAATAAATTAAGCGAGGATATTAAATCCAAGCCCAAAGGTGTGGCCTATATGTATAGGCAAAAGTTAGAAAAGTTAATCAGAGAAAAATTGCTGAGAGAAGCAGAAAATCATTTCAAGGAGTTCTATGGAAGAATTAAAAAATGTACTGAAGATATTAGAATGGAAAAAATAAAGAAAGAAGAAGAGCCAAGGCAGATGCTTATGAATCTATCGTGCTTAGCGGATAAAAACGATGCGAAAGCGTTAGGTGATGAATTAGATAAGATTAACAATAAGGAAAGTATCTTTGTTCGCTTCACCGGACCCTGGCCTCCCTACTCATTTGTGTAACAGAGCGAAGCGACAGATGGAACCAGAACGGGATTGGAAGGGTAGAGCAACTTTAGTTGATTTATTGGATAGGATTTTTGACAAGGGAGTCGTTCTCTATGCTGATGTCATCATCTCGGTTGCCGGCATTCCTTTGATTGGGGTAAACCTCAGGGCTGTGTTAGCTGGAATGGAAACTATGTTGGAGTACGGAGTAATGCAGGACATGGATGTCAAAACCCGTATGTGGGAATCCCAGAAGAGCAAGACGAAAGAGGTTCCCTTGATAAAGGGAGAAGAACTCGTTTTAAAAATGTATGGCTCTTACCACTATAAGAGTGGAATTTATAATGCCTGGAAATCGGGACACATATACCTTACCAATACCAGGCTTTTGCTTTATCAGAAGGAATTTAATGAAAAAGTCTTCGAGACTCCAATTGATAGAATAAAAGCCATAACAGTGATAAGGCAGACATCTTTTACCGGAAAAGACAAAAACATCATACATCTATATCTCCAGGGAAAAAAAGTGGTCCGGCTAAGTGTCCATGATACTGAAAAGTTCAAGCAAGAACTCGAGTCTTCAATAGAAAAAGCCGGGATGACTTTAGATGAGGTAAATCAGTATGAAGAAGAAAAAGAAACTTGCCCTCAATGCGGAATTCTTGCTCCAGTTAAAGAATTGTTAGAAAAGGAATGCTCAAAGTGCGGTTGGGTCAGCATAACACAAAAAAAAAATAAAAGTTGAAAATTGAAAATGAGCAAAACAATTGGCATTGATTTAGGAACTACATTTTCAGTGGCAGCTTATATAGAAAATGGGAAAGCCAAAGTTATTCCCAGCAGTGAAGGAGGCAATCTCATACCCTCAGTAGTTGCTTTTACTGAATCCGGCTCTCAATTGGCAGGAAGACTTGCCAAGGCTCAAGCAGCGGCCAATCCTGCTCGGACTATAACTTCTATTAAACGTTGGATGGGAAGCGATAAAAAGATAGAAATAGATGGGAAGATATACACACCTCAGGAGATATCGGGCCTTATCTTGCGAAAGGTGAAAAAGGAAGCAGAGGCATTTTTAGGTCAAGAGGTAAAAAAAGCAGTCATAACTGTACCTGCCTATTTTAACGACAATCAGCGCCAGGCCACGATGGAAGCGGCAGTTCTGACAGGGCTGGATGTGATGCGGATTATAAACGAACCTACTGCTGCTTCCTTAGCATATGGCCTCCATAAAGAGGATGCCCACCTTATCTTGGTGTGGGATTTAGGAGGAGGAACCTTTGATGTTTCCATTTTAGAATTAGGTCAGGGAGTGTTTGAAGTAAAAGCAGTAAACGGAGATACCCATCTTGGCGGTGATGATTGGGATCGAAGAATAACAGACTATTTAGCAGAGGAATTCAAAAAAATCCATAAAATTGATCTAAGAGAAAATAGAATAGCCCTCCAGAGATTGAAAGAAGCTTCGGAAAAGGCAAAAAAAGATTTATCTCAAAAGCCTGTCACTAATATCAGAATTCCTTTTATTGCTCAAGACAAAGAATTAGAAGCCAGTCTTATCAGGGCAAAATTCGAAGAACTCACCAAGGATTTGTTAGAGAAGATGATTGGTCCCACTAAACAGGCGCTAAAAGATGCTAAACTCTCTCCCCAGGATATTGATAAAGTAGTCTTAGTGGGAGGATCGACTAGAATGCCTGCGGTTCAAAAACTGGCAAGAGAACTTTTTGGAAAAGAGCCCTACATGGATATCGATCCCGATGAGGCAGTGGCTATTGGAGCAGCTATTCAAGCCGGAATTTTAGCAGGTGAAGTGAGCGATGTCACTCTGGTAGATATTACTCCTCTTTCCTTAGGAATAGAAACCATAGGAGGAATTTCTACCAAAATTATAGAACGAAATAACTCTATCCCCGTTTCCCAGAGCCAAATCTTTACTACTGCCCGCAACAACCAGACACAAGTGGATATTCATATTTTACAGGGTGAAAGAGCCTTAGCCAAAGATAATATCAGTCTGGGCAAATTTACCTTAGATAATATCCCTTCTGCTCGAAGAGGAGAACCTCAGATCGAGGTTGCTTTCCAAATAGATGCCAATGGTATTCTTCAGGTCTCTGCTTTGGATTTACACACCGAAAACCAGAAGAGCATAAGACTAAGCTCTTCCAAGAGGCTATCTCAAGACCAGATTAATAGAATGCTGGAAGAAGCTAAGATATATACTGAGGAGGACGAGAAGAGTAAAGAATATATTCAGATTGGAATTAAAGCTGAAGGTATGATGGTCAGTGCTCAAATAATTATAGAAGAAGGCTATGAGATTTTGGATAGATTCCAAAAAGATGAGCTAGAGAAAGGTATCTTAAAAATCAAAACAGCTTTGGCGCAGGGAAAAGGGGAAGAAATAAAATTAGAAACAGATAGGTTAAAGAAACTCATAGAAGTTATTTATGATGAAGTTAAGGAGAAGAAAAGAAAAAGAGAAACAGAGCCCTGCCTAAAAATTTAAAAGAGAAATATGGCGCTATAATGTTTAACACTCTCCAAGTGAAATTCGTGTTAAAATGAAAAAAGACGATTTACAAAGCGCTTGGATGCCTGATCATCTTTATTTATCCAATTTAAGGTGGCAGAAAATTGTCTCGTAACTGGATTATGGTCAAAGATTTATAAATATGGAAAAAAAGATATTTGAAGAACCATTATTGCATATTAACCAGGAGGCCATAGATAGAATTTTGGCTGAGTTGGATCCTGAAAGCAGAGCGATTGTTTCTTATGTCTGGCAAAACAGATATGCCACCATCGAGGAATTGGCTTCTTCCAGTGATGCCTCCAATCATATGGATGTTCTTCTGAAAATAAAAGAAGTTATAAATCCCTTAGCAGAGAAAATGGTCGGTAGCCCCCTTTTAGTTTTTGAAAAGTTAAAAGTAGATCCCGAAACTGGAAAAAAGATTTTATTCAGTTGGTGGCTTATAGGGAGAGAAAGAGAAAAAATAAGAAGAAGAGGATTTGTAGATTTACTGGATGAGGAAGATTATCTAAGAATTCTCATAGAATTATTAGGTGTGAGTGAGGAAAATATTCGGTTAAAATTGAATCAAAATAAACTTTTAATACTTGCACATTCTTCAGGACGAAAATATGAAGAAGAGATTCCCCTTCCTGTCAATGTTAATTTGAAGGGAATTAGCAAAAAATACAAAAATGGAATCCTGGAAGTGAGATTACAAAAGGCATAAGTTGTCTAGATAAACAATAGGGATTGCCATGAGAAGACTGATTTATGTGCCAATTATCCATATAAGCGCTGATCTGGGTAATATAGCTTCTGAAGTGAATAAAAGAGGAAAAAGTCTGATTGGAGATAAAGATTGGAAGAGACACAAGGAAGTTATTTTAGGATTTTGGGACTCTATAGACGGATATTTCGACTCTTTAAATGTAAAAATTTTAAAAATATATCAGGATGGATTAGTGGCTAATGGGATTGTGGGGCTGAAGATTGTCGCTGATGGCGTGAAGAAAGGAAGCAAGAATTATGAAATTGTTTCTCGACTGATTAAATGTGGAGCTCAGTTGGTAAAAACTGAGAGCTTTCCTGCAGTCAAAAAGGAATATGATTATCTCATACAAATAACCAAGGCAAAGAAGTCTATAAAAAAAATAATAGCTGCTCTAAATTACAGATTTCATAAGAAGATATTGCTAAAAAAAAGAGATGAATTTATTGCCGAAACCATAGATAATACCTTAAAGCAAGACGAAACCGGAGTTCTTTTTTTAGGAGCTCATCATGAGATCATTCCCAGACTTCCGGAAGATATTGAAATAATAGAAATAAAGAAAAGAGAGAGAATAAATGAATATCAGAAAAGTTTATTGACAAAAAAGAATAAAGACAAACTGAATCAACTGGCACATTACCTTATTTCTCCCATACAATAACAATTTTGCCCTCCAACTAACATCCCTCCCCCATACTTTCCGATAAAATCTCGTCTATCTTTATCAGTGCTAGTATTATCACACTTGACGAATTCAACAAGAATATTCTCAACAGGGGCTTCCCTTTTTGCTTTTTTCAGCACCTACTCTACCTGAAAAAACAAGCTCGATACTCTTCTCCAATTCTCTAATCCCAAAAGGCTTAATCAAGATGTCTAAAGATCTGATCTCCTTTGCTCGCTCCAATGTTCTGTCATCTCTATAAGCAATAAGCATGATATAAACAACCGGAATCAATCCTCCTTCTTTAGAACATTATTCTTAACAATCTCTTCCACTTTGCATGTAATGTCTTCCGCAACTCGATCCAATCTCCTGCTGGCTTCGCCTCCTGAAACCTCCATGGTGGTGAAGGAAACCGAAGGATTAATACTGGTAATTTGAAAAATCTCACAGGATGCCAATTGCTCCTGAATTCGTCGCACAAGCACATCTGCCTCTCTCTTATCGGCACATGCCAGCAGGAAAAAGCTCTCTGCCTGTTTAAGATCAGTGTTGCTAGGCAATAGCACTTCCAAATCAGGAATCAAGCTATTCTTCAGAACATCTCGAACCACTCTAACAACCTGCTCCCATGTTTTTGGAGATAACGGCCTTCCAGGTGGGGCTAATTCGACAGTGACAACAGACAGAAAACCCTTCTTCAAGTTCTCTGGGATAAGGATTGGTGCAAGCAACTTCGCCAGGGAAAAAATGGGCAATGTAAAGAAAAATGAGCTGCCCTCTTTAGGTTGGCTCTCTACCCATACCTGACCCCCATGGTGATTGACTATTTCTTTACAGATATAAAGGCCGAGTCCTAGCCCCTTGCTTCGTCCTCTCGGCGTAGCCTTTGATTGGTAGAGATAATTAAATATTTTATCTTTCTCTAGGGGATCAATTCCATAACCAGTATCCATCACCTCAACACATACAAAATCAGGATTCTTGTCGAAAACATATCCTCGGATAATGATCCTTCCATTTTCAGGCGTAAATTTTAGGGCATTATCTATAAGATTGTTGAGTATTTGTCTGACTTTTACTGAATCAGCATAAACAAAAGGCAAATTAGCGGGGACTTCGGAGATAATGGTCACTCCATCCGCGTCAGCTCTCTTCTGAAAACCAGCCAAAGTCGTGTTCATCAAATCAGCGATCGAAAGAGGCTGAGGATCAGTTTTTATCTTACCTGTAATCACTCTTGTGAAGTCCAAAAGATCTCTGATCATGGTGTTGAGTTGGTTGGTGTTTCGCAAGATTATCTCCAGATCAACACGTTGCATTGGGGTGATTTTGCCATCCAGTCCATCCAGAAGAATAGTGACAAATTGATGAATAACCGTAAGTGGCGTCCTCAACTCGTGAGAAACATAGGAAATGAATTGGTCTCGCGCTTCTATTTGTTCCTTTTGTACTCTTAGTAGCTTTTCCATTACTCGTTTACGCTCAGTGATATCTCGGATCGATACAAGATAACTTGGTTTACCTTCCCAATCTGTTTTAACTACCCGGATCTCACCAATCCCTGACTCTCCATTCGGGCGAAAAATCTCAATCTCATCAGTCTCTTCTGTTGCTAGAGGTAAATCGGACTTTTTTCCGGTTAGTTCACTCGCCTTACTGCCAAAGTACTCTTCAGCTCTTTTGTTAACAAAGCGGATAATTCCTTCATCATCCACAACTATAACACCCTCGGCAGTCCTTCCTATAATGTTGTCAAAGGTTGCTTTACTTGTTTTCAATGCTTTCAGCAACCGATCATGCTCAGAAACATCTCGAAAAGCCACTATGACCTCTGTAATGTTTCCTCTTTCATCTCTGAGGGGGGCATTGCTGGCTTCGATAAGAATGCTCTTTTTATCCTTGGTGATCAACCGAAGAGAATTGTTCAGTTTAAGTACAGATCCTTCTTTGACCACCTTAGATACAAGATCTTCTATTCTTCGGCCTGTATTCTCGCTTATGACATTAAAGATTTCAGACAGTTTTTTCCCGATCGCCTCGTCTTTCTTGTAGCCGGTCAAAATTTTCGCAATCGGATTCATGAATGTCACTATGCCGCCAATGTCGGCAACAATAACGGCATCATTGATATTCTTGAGTGTTGTTGAAAGCCATTGCTGAGTCTGCCTCAGCTTCTTTTCCGTTCTGTGTTTGTAGAGAGAGATCTCCAGAATGCTGTGCAATTCTCTTCTCTCGAATGGCTTGATGATATAGCCAAAGGGTTCTGTTATTCTGGCCTTTTTCAATGTTTCTTCTTCTGCATAAGCAGTCAAATAGACAACAGGAATATCAAACCTGAGACGTATCTCATCAGCCGCTTCAATACCTTCCATTTTCCCGTTGAGTTTAATATCCATCAGGACCAAATCAGGTTTATCTTCCTCTGCCTTCTTGAGCGCTTCTTCTCTGGAAGACGCTATGGAGCAGACAGAATAACCAAGATTATCCAAAGTCATTCGGATGTTTTTAGCGGTAATCTTCTCATCTTCTACGATTAAGATCTTTGCTCTAGTCATGAATTTAATCTTCTAAATTCAACCTGTCGTTTTTCTTTTCCCTGTCCTTTTTGATACCGTGCTTTAGGTTTAAGATTTCAAAGCTAAGGGCAGCCTTACTATGAAGGTACTACCTTTACCTGCCTCACTCTCCACTTCGATTGTACCCCCAAGTCCCTCGACTATGGTCTTGGTAACAGCCAGGCCGAAGCCGATCCCCTTGGACTTAGTTGTGAAGAGCGGTTCAAACAGCTTTTTAAGGTGCTTTCTGGGAATTCCTACTCCTGTATCTTTGAAGGAAATGGCCACCATCTTCGAACTTTCCAACTTAGATTCGATGGATAACTCTCCACTCTTAGGCATCGCCTGGATGGCATTAAGAATGATGTTTCCAAAGACATGAGCAAGTTGATCGGGATCAGCCAGGATGGCTGGCATTTTTTCATCTAGATGGCAGACCACCTTGATATTCTCTGGCATGGCATTTCGAGAAAGTTCTTCTTGCACAAGTTCATTCACATTAACTTTATGCCGGATTGGAGTCTTTGTTTGAGCGAAATTTAGAAAGCTGCTGATGATCCTCTCGGATTTTGCCACTTCCTTCCTCAGGAGCTCTATAGTCTCTTTCACTTCTGGATCAGTCTCTTCCAGTGTCATATTGAGAAAATATACAGCATTCTTTATTGCTCCCAGGGGATTGCGAAGCTCGTGGCCTACTCCACCAGCCAATTGGCCTAACACAGCAAGCTTCTCCTTGAGGACCAGTTGCTCCTGCATTTCTGTGATTTTGGTGATATCATGTTGTGTCGAGACATAATTTAATATTTTGCCGTCTTTGTCCTTAAGCGCACTTACTGCTGCATAGCTTAGGAATTCAGTATTGTCTTTTCTTTTATTATGGATCTCTCCTTCCCAACTACCCTTGTTTTCAATCTCATGCATTATCTGTTTCATGATTGCTTCTGACGAGGGCCCTGCATATAAGATTGATAAATACTTACCTATTAATTCACCATTTTTATAACCAAACTGTTTATCCATAGCTTCATTTGTGTAGATCACTACGCCATCTTGGGATGTAATGCATACAGCCTCCTTAGCTATTTCAATCGCTTTAAGAAGTTTCCCTTTCTCTTCCTCTATGGTTCTGAATTTCTCTTCACTCTCATGAAGCTCCTCTGCTACCCGTTTGCACGCGGTTTCTGATTTTACTAATTCATCAATTCTCTCGCGAAGTCGCCTTAATTCCATTATTAGTTGATTTTTTGTTTTCTCTTCGTCTTCCATTTCAATTCCTTAAAGGAGATGCAATGGTTCCATAAATTAATAAGCCTGCATTATTCATAAACATGCAAAATTTGTCATGGAAGAGAGGGGAAATCAGGGACATGTTCCAATTTTCTGAAATCGGAAACGTGTCCATTGAATTCCTGAATAATCCAGGTAAGTCACATATTTCTCAAGCTATTATCAGAATTTCTCAAATGAGGGGTAATAATAGAATTATACATCAATCTAGCGAGGTGCATCCCGCAGCCTGGAGCGAAAGAGGGCTAGAACATGCTCTTGGACGAGTGGATATTGCCTTTCACCGTAAGAATGTAGATTTGCTTTTCCATCTCCACCTTCTTTGTCCGAGTACAAATTATATCTATCCCGACCCTGTTCTTTGGCTTTGTACATGGCAATATCCGCATTTTTTATTAGGGATCCTGCATTCCCGCTGCAATCGGTGAAGATCGAAATCCCAATGCTAGCTGTGATCTTGACACTATAGCTATTAAATTTAAATGGCCTGCGCATATCTACCAAGACCTTCTGAGCAACTTTGGCCACATCTTTGATTTGACTAATTTCTGGAAGCAACAGCAAAAATTCGTCTCCTCCAATACGAGCGACTGAATCGCTCTTTCTTAAGAGGTTTGACAGGCGTTGCGCAATATGGCGCAATAACTTATCACCAGCACTGTGTCCCAACCTATCATTAATATCCTTGAAGTGATCCAGATCAAGCAACATAACAGCCAGTTTTTGTTTGTTACGCCGTGCACGAACGAGCTCTATTGAAAGACGGTCCTGGAAAAGCGTCCGGTTAGGCAAGCCGGTCAGAGCGTCATGAGTGGCTAAATAAATAAGCTCTTCTTCTTCTTGTATGCTCTCGGACAATTTTAGATGCATCTCCTGGTATAATCTTCGCTTCTCTATTTCCTGCCACTGTTTTTCTAGCATCTTTTTTATTGCAGCCAACATCTCATTCAATTTCAGAGGCTTGGTGAAATAGGCTGATGCCCCTCCATTTAAGGATCTCATCGTGTTCTCCATAGAGGCATATCCAGTCATAACGATCACATCCATGAAAGGATGCATTTCCTTCAAAGGAGCCAAGAGTTCTGTTCCTTCCTTGTCAGGAAGCATAATGTCCAGAAGGGCCACATTGAAGAATCTTTGCTTCGCCATTTTTAGTGCTTCTTTCCCGGTTCCTGCGGTTTCTGTATCATAGCCTTTCTTTCTGAATATGAATGCCAGAGTTTTCCGAGTGCTCTCATCATCTTCGATGATGAGGATCTTGGGTTTCTCTTTCATGGTGTGTTTCCAGCTTTTTTGATATCTGGTATCGTAACTAAGGCTTTTATCCATAATGAGATCGTCTCATCGTTGCGCTACCCGCAATGACATAGGATGAATATCCCTCATAGATCAAATTCAATCTTGAATGATGTCCCGGGATATCGGCGAAGCTTGATACTACCCTCAAGTTGCTCGACTAAAGTATTCACGACTTGCAGCCCCAAAGACTCTGTGTTTCGGAAATCTAGATCTTTCGGAAAACCAATGCCATTATCGCTAACAATCAGCTTTAATTTATTATTGCTATCTGGACTCATGCTGATATGAATTCTGCCTTCTTCTCTACTTCTTCCCTTTTTCTCAGTGCCATCAGGGAAGGCGTGTTTTAAAGAATTGGAGACTAGCTCATTGATGATTAAGCCGCAAGGAATAGCTGTGTAGATATTCAAATAGACATTAACCACACAGATCTTTAATCTGATAGACTCTGTATCGATTCCATAGGAATGGAACAATCCAGTTGTAAGCTTTCGGATATAATCACCAAATTCGATCTTTGCCAGATCCTTTGATTGATACAATTTTTCATGGATAAGAGCCATTGATCGTATGCGGTTTTGCGTTTCCTTTAGCATATTAAGGACATTTTTATTTTTTATATTTCCTGCCTGGATATTGAGGAGACTATAAACAATCTGCATATTGTTTTTGACCCTATGGTGAATTTCTTTAAGAAGCACTTCCTTCTCTTCGAGTGAAGTCCTGATTTGTGCTTCTGCCTTCCTGCGTTCTGTTATGTCTCTGAAGATCAAGACCACGCCAATGATATTTCCTCTCTCATCTTTGATAGGAGCACAACTATCATCAATAGGATGTTTCGTTCTATCTTTGGCAATTAAAACTGTTTGATTTGCTAACCCAAATATCTTACCTTCTTGAATTACTCTGGCTGAAGGATCTTCTGCAACTTTTCCTGTTTCCTCGTGAATAATATTGAATACTTTTTTCAAAGGCTTTCCCGATGCTTCCTCTTGCTTCCAGCCCGTCACTTTCTCGGCAATAGGATTCATAAATGTCACATTGCCCTTTGTATCGGTGGCAATTACGGCATCACCGATACTCTTGAGTGTTGTTGAAAGCCATTCTTTAATCTCTTTTAATTCCTTCTCCATCCCATGCTTGTAGAGAGCTATTTCTATAACGGAATGTAATTCCCTCTCTTCGAAAGGTTTAATGATGTACCCAAATGGTTCGGCTATCTTTGCCCGTTCTAACATTTTTTTATCTGAATGGGCGGTGAGAAAGATAACCGGAATGTTGAATTGGGAACGGATATGAGAAGCAGCTTCAATTCCATCCATTTCTCTTTCAAGAACAATATCCATTAAAACCAAATCAGGATTATACTTTTCTACCTCCTTCACAGCTTTTTCTCCTACAAAAACTACAGAGGGAACTTCATATCCCATATTATTCAAAGCACTTTTTATGCTTTCAGCAATAATCCTGTCATCTTCCACGACCAAAATCTTTTTTCCGCTCATTACTTCAGCCCTTTCAGTCTGATGCGAATTTCTGTTCTTCTGTCTCTACTCAGTTTGACCTCGCCATTAAGCTGATCCTCTACGATGATGGTCACCAAATGCAAATCCAATGACTTCGTCCTGCGGTGTCGATTTTAACTACAAGATCCCTCTGGTTTTCCACGCGAAGCCGATATTTCTCTTCACTATCTTTCCAGGAAAAGCTAGTAAGTCGCTTCTGCTACTTCCACGATTAACCTGGCCATCTCTCTGACAAGATACATGTTAAAATTGCAATCTATACATACATCTCTCTCTTTATCGTACTTAGGACAGCTTGACAGAATTTTTATAATGTTCAGCAATTCCCGAGCGTTATCCACCTTTTTTGAAATCATTTTGCTATCATAGATAGATCGTGTTAATCTATCGATTCTTTCTGAATAATAAGAAAAGATTGGACAATCGATTAAAGAAGCCAATTTATTTATTCTTTGCATGATAAAACTTTGTTATTTCTTTGTTATCATTAAATTATTCCATAACATGTCATATATTTATTAAAGATGAGTGTAAATGATTCATAACATCGCTAAACATAACGTTACTTTGAAGTGGGCTCAAAATCGATATGATAACCTCATAATATTGAAAATATATAAGGGTATTGGCCATTTTATGAATAACTCAGGTTAAGCAGAGAAGTATTTGTAGTTTTTTTTCTTAACCAATCCTTTTTCTGACAGTCTCCTGGCTTCCGGAATAATAGTCACAAAAGCCTCACCCATAAGGTAAGCTATTTCGGGCAAAGTAATTCCTTCATGGTTATTCTCTATTATAGCTAAGATTTCTTTTTCCTTATTTGTAAGCCGGAAAGATTTTTTATTCATCTTTTTTGCCTTTTTCCATCTTTATCCTGCTTTTCATAGCTTCTATTGAAGAAGACAAATCCACCTCTTGGCCAGGGTGACTGCTATTTTCAGTTCCCCTGTCAATGTCTTCCAAATCTTGAAATATAATATTTCCTCTGTTTTTAACCACAGAAATGACTTCTTCCCTCTCGAGTATCTTTCTAAAGAAACAGGGAGAGCTAAAATAATGTTTCTCTAGTTTTTCCCTTTCCTCTAGAGTGAGTCTGTTCAATAAATAATCATCTATCAGGTGTTCGAATTTTCTGTTTCTCATGATAGCTATTCTTATTCAAACAGATTGATCATAGGCAACGCAACGATTCGGAAATTATGGAATTCTTTCCATAGTCTATGGTATTTTCTCAAGAACGGAAGGTGTTCAGTGAATTAAAAATTCTTTTGGTGCAGTATAAAAATCTTGGCAGAAAGGTTACGTCCACAAATTATAATCTTGGAAAAAATCATATTATCAAGAAATGTTTGAATATTGGTGAGATGGAATATATTAGATTGAAAAAGTGAAAAATTGGGAAGTCATCCCCTCAAATTCTTTCAATATTGTAATCTTTAATTTTATTATAGAGAGTCTTGTAATCTACATCTAGTAACTTCGAAGCCTTACTTTTGTTCCAATGCACCTCTTTTAACACTCTCTTAATAGCATCCTTCTCGGCCTTCTCCTTGGCTTGTTTAGCTACGTCTCTAAGAGATCTTGGAAAACTGATTCTTTCCTCTGTGCAATCTTGGATTTTTAAGGGGAGATGCTGGGGTAAAATGATATCGCCGGCCAGAAGAACTGCGCTCTCTACAACATTCTTAAGTTCCCGGACATTCCCAGGCCAGGAGTACCGAGTGAGCAGTTTCATGGCTTCGGGAGATATCCCTTGCACTTCTTTTGAAAAAATTTGGTTACATTTTCTTAAATAATATTCTAGCAAAAGCTCTGCATCGCCATCTCTTTCTCTTAAAGGAGGAATATAAATAGAAAAAACGTTAAGCCTGTAGTAAAGATCTTCTCTGAAACGGCCATCATTCATGGCTTTCTCAAGACTGACATTTGTGGCTACGATAAGTCTAAAATCGACCTTAACTGGTTTTTTCCCACCAAGATGTTCGATTTCCCTTTCCTGAAGAGCCCTGAGGAGCTTCACCTGAGTATGTGTGGACAAGTTTCCTACTTCGTCCAAGAAAACAGTCCCTTTATCAGCCAATTCAAACTTCCCCAATTTTCTCTCATGAGCTCCAGTGAAAGCCCCCCTTTCATGACCGAATATCTCACTTTCAACCAAAGTATCAGGTAAAACAGCACAGTCGATAACTATAAAAGGCTTGTCTACTCTATTACTTCCTTTGTGAATAGCGTGAGCAATCAGTTCTTTTCCTGTACCACTTTCTCCCCGCAAGAAGACAGTCACATCATAGGTAGCCACTTTTCTTATTAAATCAAGGACTTCTCTCATCTGGGGGCTATTGCCAGCAATATGGTCAAAGCTGACCTCATTGTTCATCCCATTTATATTTCGGCGAGTATTTATGTTTTTTTTTATTAAACACTGGGCTCTAAGGGCATCTTTAATAAGTATCTTGATTTTATCTATGTCTACGGGCTTGGAAAAGTAATCATAAGCACCCAATTTCATGGCTTCAACAGCTGTCTCCACAGTCTCATATCCAGTCAAAACAACCACCAATAAATCTTTATCAAACCTTCTTATTTCTCTTAAAGTCTCAATCCCATCCATACCAGGAAGCTTTAAGTCGAGAATTACCAAATCAGGTTTTTCCTTCTGAATGGTCGAGATTCCCTCTCGCCCGTTCAGAGCAATCAATACCCGATAACCCTCCTCAGTCAAAATCTTTGAGAAAAGCCATCCAATATCTCGCTCGTCGTCGATCACCAAGATTTTTTTTCTGGTCAATGTCGTTTCTTTTATCCTTTGGCGTTCCTTCGGCATTATCAATGTGAATTTTAACCATTAACCACTATTGGTCAATTACCCTTTCCGAGGATATCCAGGGTGATATTCTCTTCGTTGCTCTAATCCTGCAAGAGGATAATTTATCCTCGTAAGGGGTGAGAAACATCTTTTTCTTTATTCCCTATTCTCCGCTCTAACGCCTAATTCTATCAGTCTCCTTTCAAATCTACGTTTTATAAGAATACATCTTCGTTTTCCTGCTACGTCTGCGTGCAGAAATAACGAACAAGAGAAAACTCAAAGCCCAGCAGAGAATCCAAAAAAATACATCTCTTCTCATTCAAACCTAAAATATTTAATTTTTTTCTGTTTGCTTCCATAGGATTCTTCATTCTTTATTTATGCTTTGAGAAACTGGTAGTGTTATCCTAAAGGTAGTTCCTTTTTTTAACTGACTGCTCACCCTGATCGAGCCTTTATGTTCCTCTATGATTCGATGGGCTATAGGCAAACCAAAACCCGTACTGTTTTCTTTCCGGGTGAAAAAAGGATCAAAAACACGAAGACAATCTGATTTCGATATTCCATAGCCCGTATCAGTTATTTCTATGATCATTGAATTCTTTTGTTTTAGTAGCCTGGAGGAAATAATTAGTTTCCCTCCTCTGGACATGGCCCAGAGTGCATTGTCTATGAAGTTTAAAAAGACCTGCTCGATGAGCTCTTTGTCTACCATCATCTCTGTCAAATTCTTCTCGTATTTCTTAACCACTTCTACTTTTTGTACATCGCATTTGAATTTCACCAAGCTCAGCACTCGGTCTATTATTGTGTGCAGGTCGATTTTCTGAAAATTAGGCTTATGAGGTTGTGCGAATTGAATGAGATCCAAAGCCACATTATTCAATCTTTTGATTTTATCCATGATGGCTTCGGTGAATTGCCTTTTTTCGTCTCCAGGGGGAAATTTATCGTGAAGGTGCTGGACGGATATACCGATAAAATTTATAGAATTTCTTATTTCATGCGCGACTCCTGCAGCCAATCCACTAGCTGTGCTCAACCTCTCTTTCATGATCAATTCTTCTTGTTTTCTCCTGAATTCCTTATAAGCCCAATCTAATTCGGCAATGATTTTGCTGGCTTCTGTTTTAGACCTTTTTAATTTGCTGTTTTTGACATTTAACTTCCTTTTTAACTTTTTGACTGAGTCTTGTACAAAACTCTGTTTATTGCCGTCTGTTTCTGTAGTTTCAGATAGCAAAATCTCCTTTCCTTTCATTATTCACCTTTTTTATTTGTAGATTGATATTTTCCTTTTTGATGGAGGAGCATGATGATTCTTTAAGGTAGGCTACCGCCCTTAGTTGAACTCAAGCCATAAATTCTCACTTTTAATTTCTGCTTAATGAGTTCTGCTTCTGTCTAAAGCTTTTTTTTCATCTGATTGGTTCAGCATAAGTATCTCAATCTGATTTTCTCTTCAGGATTTCAGTTAATATTCAAGTTTCATGCCAAAACTTCCTATGGGTCTTCTCCACATACCTTTAATTTATTTAATTTGAATAAGTTACATTGTTCAAAATCTTATTCGTGTTGATTTATAAGGGAGTTTTCCCCATTTTTTCCTAAAAAATTATGGATTTTTTTCCATAGTTAATAAGAATATAAAATAGGGGCTGGCAAGGAGGGGAAATTGATTAATTTCTCAAATACAGTTCCTACCGTTAAGGCAAAACCATTTTTTTCTGAAGAGAAAATCAGACACACTGAAGAGAAAATCAGGGACATGTACCGATTTTCTGAAATCGGAAACGTGTCCCTTGATTTCCTGAATAATGCAGGTTCGCCTGGATTATTTATGAATGCAGTTTAATTATCATTGATGAAAAAAAACGCAAATGAAGATTTTTATTCTATCGCAGATTGTTGGCTTTTATTTTTGTCGAGAATAAGGATTTGACTCCAAATCTAATTCTCATATTTTATTCAATCCCCTAAGCTGTCTAATAATTTATGCAAGTCTTCTATACTAAACGGTTTTTGGAGGAAGCCCGAAGCCCCCTTCTCTCTGAGATCACTTAATAAATTCTTATTTAATAATTTACCTGACATCATTATTACTTTTATTTTCGTTGAGATCTCCTTGATTCTCTCAAGCACTTCAATGCCTTGAAGCTCAACTAAGATAACATTTAAAAACACAACATCAAAATATTTCTTTTTAACTAAACTAATGGCTTTTTTGCCGGTTAAAACTGTTTCCACTCCGTGCGCTTCTAAAGAGAACCATTTCTCAAACATCCTGCATATCTCTCTTTCATTATCCACTACTAAAATATTAAGCATCCTGGATTTTTCCATCTGTCAATTCTTATTCTTTACTTCTTTTACATTTCCCATCCTAACTGGCAATTTAATAGTGAAAGTGGTTCCCTCTCCTGGCTTGCTTTCCACATCAATCTCGCCTCCATGCTGTTTCACAATTCCGTAAGAAACAAACAATCCTAAACCTGTGCCATGGAGCCCTCTCCTCCCATTGTTAACATCTTTCGTTGTAAAAAAAGGATCAAATACTCTGTGCAAATCCTCTTCCTTTATTCCCTTTCCTGTATTTCTTATACTCACCTCAGCTTTTCCATTTACTTCTTTAACTTTTATCTCCAATCTTCCGCCCTTCGGCATCATTGCATCCCTTGCGTTGGTAATCATATTCAAAAACACTTGCTGAATTTCTCCCTTATTAATCTCCACCTCAGGAGTTACTTCAAACTTTTTCACCACTTTAATATTGTTCCTATTGAGTTGTCTTTTTGTTAGTGATAGCACTTCTTCTATTGATTCTGTAATTTTATAATGTTCCTTCTTAGAAGATTCTTTTCTCGAAAAGGTTTTTAAATCTTCGATGATCTTCGAGGCTTTATCTGAAGAATCTAAGACTATTTTCAGAGCTTCTTCCATGTCTCTAGCCTTCATTTTTCTCAGGGCAAATTCTGAGTGTCCTCTCATTATCTGAAGAAGGTTATTAAACTCATGGGCTATGCGACTGGCCAGAGTGCCAATTCCTGACACTTTCTCTGATTGTACAAGTCGTTTCTGAAGTCTTTCCCTTTCTTCCTCGGCTTGCTTGCGATCAGTGATGTCAACAACCAGGGCATAAAAGCCTTTTACATTTCCAAAATCATCTACATCTGGAACTAAGTCTGCTGAAACCCAGCGAGTCCCGCCATGGATGTACGGAAGTTTTTGTGTGTATCGGACTCTTTGACCAGATAGAACTGATTTTATGTAATTCCTTATCAGCTTACGAGTCGATTCTCCAAGTACTTGGCTATAGTGTTTCCCAATGATGTTTTTTTGAGAAATTCCAAACCACTCTCTATATTTCTTGTTGACAAAGCGATAATATCCGTCTTTATCAACATATGAAAAAAGCCCTGGAACATTATCAGCGATCAGATGGATTTCTTGTTCCCGCATTTTTAATTCTTTTTCTGCCTTATCCAATTCAGAAATTCTTTGACGCAATGCTACCAACTCATCTATAAGTTGTTTCTTTGTCTTGTCCTTTTCTCTCATTTTAATTTATTTAAGTAGAAAAATTTGAGGGAGATCACCCTAGGATCTTGAAGGATTGAACTTTGCCCTCACTTTTCAGAATTCTGGTCAAATTATAATCTTAAAAATTCTGTTTTTCAATCGAAGATATTAAAGAGGACGATAAACACCTATCAACCTGTTTTTGTATGTTTCCTTTAATCCATATCGAATCTTTTTTGCAGCAGATCTAAATATCTCTCTCAATCTAAATCTAAGTAATAAATGTATATCATTCAGATTTTTAAGAATTTCATAATATCATCCAATTTAAATGGCTTCTGCAGAAAGCCTGAAGCCCCCTTTTGTTTCAGCTGGTTATATAAATCCTTGTCTATCAATTTTCCTGTCATAATCACAACATCAGAAGCCGAGGAAACTTCTATTATTTTCTCCAGGACATCAGTCGATGGCATTCCAGGCATCACGACATCCAAAAAAACCAGATCAAAATGCTTCCCTTTAGCCAGATTTATGGCCTTCTTCCCGGTCAACGAGTATTCAACATTATGCCCTTCCAAAGATAACCATTTAGTCAACATCCTGCATATTCCTACCTCATCGTCCACTACCAATATATTCATAGGCAAAGAATCTCCCATTGCGTTCTTCCCTATGCTTTCTTTTTCCCTTCTTTCTTGTTTTTCTTTTTCAAAGGGTAATCTTATGGTAAATGTTGTTCCCCTCCCTATTTTGCTCTCAACATCTATCGTCCCGCCATGTCTTTTGACGATCCCATAAGAAACAGACAGCCCAAGTCCGATGCCTGGAATTTCGCTTTTTCCAGCAGGACCTTTTGTAGTATAGAAGGGTTCGAATATTTTACCCAAATTCTTTCTTATAATTCCCTTTCCTGTATCTGAGAAACTGATTACAATGTTTTGCCCCGATTGCCTTACTTCTATCTCCAATTTCCCACCCTCTGGTAACATCGCATCACGAGCATTGGTCACCATATGAAGAAAGACCTGCTCCATCTTTCCTCTGTTAACTTTTATAAGCGGAATACTCTTGTATTTTTTCACGATTTTAATATTATGTTTCTCGAAGTGCTCTGCTGTTAGAGCTAATACAGACTCAATAAGATCGGTAACATAAACTCGCTCTTTTTTTGAGATTTCCTGATTTGCAAAAGCCTGCAAGTCTCTCACAATCCTTCTTGCTCTCTCCGTATTAGAAATAACAATATCAAAAGCTTCTTGGATATCTTGAGGCTTTTGGGTCTTCCTAGCATACTCTGTATGCCCTTTGATGATCTGGAGAAGGTTATTGAACTCATGGGCGATACCACCAGTTAGCGTTCCAATCCCAGCCATCTTTTCTGAATAAATTAGCTGCTCTTGAAGCTTTTCTCTCTCTTCTTCTGTCTTTTTACGCTCGGTGATGTTTCTGGATATTGATACAAATCCTATTGGTTTATTATAAGCATCTTTCATAACGGCTACACTCATCTCCACAGGAATTTTACTGCCATCTTTAACGATAACATGATATTCCTTTTCTTTGACGTATCCCTTCTCCAGTGCCTCTTCTGAACCTGTAATTGCTTTTTTCTGATCTTCTGGAGCAATTAAATCAACAAAATTTTTCCCAATCAAATCTTTTTTATCTTCTGTACCATACATTTCTAATGTGGCTTCATTGACATCGGTAATATCTCCATTAATATCGCTCAGGACTATGCTGTCCGTAGACATCCTTACGGCAGTAGATAGACGGAGCAATTCTTCCTCGACTTTCTTCCGTTCTGTAACATCTCTAACAATAATAAGAAGACCAGCAATTTTATTATCTTTTTTCAGAGGAGTAGCCGAACTTTCCAGATATATATCTTTCCCTTTCTTGTTTTTTATCATTAAATTGTCAAGGGTGCATATTTTTCTTTTCAGTGCTCTGTTAAATCCTTTTATGATTACGGGTAGAATTTTGGGTTGAAATACACCAATCTTCGAGAAATATTTCCCAAGCAATTCTTTTTTTGATCCGCCAAATATATGAACTGCAATTTCATTGACATCAACGATCTTTCCTTGGTTGTCGAGATAGACCATACCATCAGAGGCATTCCCGAAAATGTTCCGGAACTTCTCCTCGGATTCTTTTAATTTTTCTTCAGCTTGTTTGCGTTCAGTAATGTCCCATAAATAAGATCGGGTACCAACAATTTCATCTCCTTCTTTCAATCCAATAGCATCCACTTCAACATAGATGATCGTCCCTTCTTTCTTTATTCCTTTGAATTCATATCTTGATGGAACCTTTCTACCTCCAATTCTTCCTTTATGAAATCTCCTAACTCTTTGAAAATCTTCCGGATGCACAATTTCTTGAATGGACAGCTTCTTCATTTCATCTGCTGTGTATCTGAACAATTCTAAAAGTCTCTTGTTGAAATACTTGAAGTTACCAGCTTTATCATCGATGAGAATAGCAATCCCAGCCTTTTCGACCAGATCTCTGTATCTTTCTTCACTCTCTTTTAACTTTCTATCCATTTTGTATCTGAATAAAGCCATCTCAATTGCGGTGTATAACTCCTTTTCTTCTAAAGGCTTGTGGACATATCCAAAAGGTACGGTTGCTTTTGTCCGTTCTAACGTATTTTTATCGGATAATGCTGTAATGTAGATTATAGGAATATCAGCACGTTCACGGATTTTGGCAGCAGCCTCCACACCATCCATTTCTCCTCTCAATTTAATATCCATCAAAATCAAATCGGGTCTTTTTTCTTCGAACTCCTTTATCGCATCTTCCCCTGATGAGGCTATCGACGAAACATTATAACCCAAGTATTCCAGCATCCTTCTTATCTCTTCAGCTACAATCCTTTCGTCTTCCACAATCAAGATTTTTGCTTTTACCTTCATTTTATTCTCCTCATTGTGTCTTGTCTCATGGATCTCATTCTCTGATTGATCTGATTCTAATCACAATTGACCTTGATATCGAAAAATATTGGCACGTACTGTATCATTTGCTTGCATATGCTTAAATAAATCCTTCTCTGTGATAACTAAAATCTCCCACCCAGAAAAAGTTAAAACCTCATGTATATGGCAAAACAAAATTTTCAGAGAAAAACAATTAAAGAATAATATACTGCTGCTCGTATCGATCTCTCTCTCATTTTTTTGATTCTCGATAAGAATCAACTCTCTTATGAACTAAGCAAGAAAAATGCCAAATTGGAAAAAAGTCAACAAGGCTTCTAATTCTTTTGTTTTTAGTAATAATAAAAATTTGGAGAGTGAACATTTATGACCAATTCTTCTTGGGTTATGGAAAATATTCCACAATTGTGGAAAGTTATGCATAATAATAATCTGACTATCATTATTAACCCCTTATGAAATTTCTAAATTAGATCGAAATATATGAAGAAAATTTCTCTTTTCCACATTTCTCTTCTAAATTGAAATATTGGCACCTTTTTTGCATATTAAATTTGCGTCCCTGCTTTGCTGGCTGGGCGGGGCCCATCCCTCCTTTTTCATTCCTCGGCAAGATCCCCAACAGCCAGCCACTTTATTGATGATCAAGCTCCGGTATGGGTCACTTTATTGTGTTTCAATTAATGGACTCTTTATCCATCTTCTTGTCTCTTCCCCTACCCTTACAAGAATATTTCTTCTTCGGTTCTCTAAGAATATATTTAATTTTATTATACAAAATTTTCCACTTCCATACAATATAGGTTGTGAAAAAGGAAAATCAAAAAAGCCTCAGAATCCCAGTTTAAGCTAGGGAATTGCACAGAGGTTTATCTTTCTTTTCCGAGTAGCCGTAAAATTGACTTATCTCCGCTTTATCTATATATTTATACCAACAATGGGGAATCAGGATAATAAAGCCAGATGTCCTCAATGTTATTATCCAGTCACTATAGAGAGCCGCTACTGCCACAGATGCGGATTTCCCTTGGAGGAAAAACAGAAGACCTTAACCTATACCCCTCCCATGGAAGAGCTCATCGATGATAAGCTTCAATTTTCCCCTGGCGAGAGTTTTGGCCTCCGCTATCGCATCATCGAAGAGGTCGGCCGCGGCGGCATGGGTCGGATTTATAAGGCTGAAGATAAAGAATTAGGCATAACAGTGGCCTTAAAAATGATCCGGCCCGAATACTCTTCCCATCCTCGCTTTATCCAGCTATTCAAGAAAGAGACGCTTCTTGCCCGATCCATCTCCCAAGAGAATGTGATCCGGATTCATGATCTAGGAGAAATCGAGGATATCAAATTCATATCCATGGACTATATCAAGGGTCAAAACCTCAAAGAGTTTATTCAGACTTCCGGCACCCTGACTATGGAGACCAGCATCAACATCACCAAACAGGTATGCTTCGCACTCAGGGCAGCCCATCAAAAGGGCATCGTTCATCTCGATCTAAAACCCGGAAATATCATGATCGACAATGATGGCAATGTTTTTGTCATGGACTTCGGAGTGGCCAAATCCGTAGCCGCACGAGAAGAAGGACCGCCGAAGGGAATCATCGGGACTCCTCCTTACATCTCCCCGGAGCAGGCAAAAAGAGAAAAAGTCGACCAAAGAGCTGACATCTATTCTCTTGGCATCATCATCTTCGAGATGCTGACAGGAAAGCGGCCTTTCGAGGCTGAAACCTCCTCCGAATACATAGAGAAACATCTTTATACGAAGCCTCCCTCGCCATCCAAAATCAACCCTCTGATTCCGCCTTTTCTGGAAAGAATCACTCTCCGCTGCTTGGAGAAAGACAGGGACAAGAGATACCAGAGTGTGGAGGAGTTTCTCAAAGATTTGGAGGAATATAAAGAGGAATCCAGAGCCATGCCCGCCCTGCCCAGGGCAAAAAAGTTATTGAAGTATGCCTCTATCATTCCTTTGATTCTGTTGGTTGCCTTTGGGATTTATTTTCTGATCGGGAAGAAGAAACCAGCACCCTCCGCTTCATCTCCAGAAGACAGAATATCCCTAGCGGTCATGTATTTTGAAAACAACACCGGAGAAAGAGCCTTGAATCACTGGCGAAAAGCTCTTTCAGATATGATCATCCAAGATCTTTCACAATCGATGTATATCAAAGTGCTACCAGGAGAACGACTCTACGATATTCTCAATGAATTAAATCTTCTTGAAGCCAGGCGTTACTCTGCGGAAGACTTTAAGAGAATCGCTTCACTGGGAAGGGTCCATCATATATTGTATGGCAACTATGCCAAAGCAAAGGACTTTTTCCGGATAGACATCATGCTTCGTGATATCAACTCGGGAGAGCTCGTCGCCTCGAGAGGAGTTAGGGGGAAAGGAGAAGAAAGTTTTTTTTCTATGGTGGATGAGCTTACCCCATGGGTCAAATCGAAATTGGACCTGACTCGCCGAGAAATAGCTGCAGACATGGATAGAGAAATTGGAAAAATCTATACCAGTTCTCCAGAAGCAAACAGATATTACATTATAGGCGAACAGTATTACCAGGAAGGAAAATACCAAGAAAGTAACGAGGCCTTCAATGAAGCCATAAGAATCGATCCTGGATTCGCGCTCGCCTACAGACGAATCTCTGAAAATTATCATTACTTAGGAAAAATCGATCTTGCTGATAAATACAGCCAGGATGCTCTATCCCTGGTGGACCGTATTTCATTCCGTGAGCGCCTTCTTATCCAGGCGTGGGCCTATACCATACTAGAATCTTCCTATGAGAAAGCAATAGAAACCTACAAGAAACTGCTCCAGTACTATCCCAACGACGAATACGGCCACACTTATCTTGGAGCCATCTACAGAAACTTGGAAGAATGGGATTTGGCCTTAGAACATTTCAAAAAAATCTTCTATGACAATCCCTCGATTGCTCTGGAGAATTATCGGCTAATCTACATGGCCAAAGGTTTGTATGACGAGTTGAAGGAAATCTTACAATCCCACAACAATTATCTCTCTCCAGCTATGTTTCACAATTATATAAGCATTATCTATCTCTGCGAGGGAAAATATGATCTGGCCCTGATGGAAGTTGAAGATGCGCTCTCCCAAGAAAAAGGAGAGGACAGGCTGCTGAAATTGATGGGACATATCTATCATATTCAAGGAGACTTCCAGGAATCCGAACTCACCTACCGAAAGCTTCTGGAAAAGGATGATCCCAATTCACAAAACTCAGGCCACTTTTGGTTAGCTTGTCTTTATCTGACTCGAGGTCAATATGAAAAATGCAAAGATGAGATCATGCAAGGGATAAACAATTCAACAGAACATAATCTCAAGCCTTTACCGCTAGATTTTCTCCTCTATCAGACCTATCTGAATATCCAAACAAAACAGTTCACTCAGGCTTTAGACTCAGCCGATCAAGCTATAGAAGCTGCTGCAGAAATTAACTATTTAGATAATAAAATTTTCGCTTTACACCTTAAAGGAATCGCTTATCTCCATCTGGGTAAAATCAGTGAAGCAAAAAATACTTCAGAACATTTAAAGCGACTAATCGAAACAATGCAGAAACCCGTACTATTGCGCAATTATTATCATCTGACCGGGATGATAGCTGTAAAAGAAAAAATGCCGTCAGAAGCAATTGATGCTTTCGAGAAAGCTTTAGAATTATTACCAAATCAGAAATATATAGAGGACGATCATGCCTTTTATCATTATCATCTTTCCTTATTGTATTGTCATAGCAAAGATTGGGACAGAGCTAGAGAACAATTTGAAAAAATCACTTCACTGACAACCGGACGTCTGAAATGGGGAGACCTCTACGCCAAAAGCTTCTATTGGCTGGGCAAGATCTACCAGAATAAAGGATGGACCGGAAAGGCCGTCGAAAGCTATAAAAAATTCCTAGAAATCTGGGATGGTGCTGATTCCACTCTTCCGGAATTGACGGATGCCAGGAAACAGTCTGATCTCTTAGAAAAAAGAGCCAGAAAGTAATACCATAGATTAAATATTTTATCTTATTCTGAGCCTCTCATTCTATTCAAAAAAAGCTTCTTTTCTCTCCGAAAAATTTTATTTATCTCGCATGTCCAGCTGGGGATGCTCCAGATTTTTGAGCCGGAAAGCTTATTGACCATGGGACACTCATGACATTCCATTATTTCATCACAGAGGATACAAAAGGTGCTCGGTGTATAGAAAAAGTCCATTCTGAGCTGGGAATAATGGGAGAGTATCTCTGGATAGATACTCTCGTGATTCTTAATAAATGACTCAAGATCGCCAAAACAGAAATGAGCATATTCTTCTTTTCCTTTTCTTCCCTTGAAGCAATCAAAAAAGAGATGGCAACCCCAGAGCTTGCCCCCTGGGGTCAAAGCCATCCGATCTAGTCCGGCAGTGCAGACGAAAATGCCTTTCTGGCTGTTACCCCTGAAATTGGCAAGAGGAATATTGCCCGCGGATTCATAGAAAGAAAGAAGGAAATCCCTTGTTGACTTCAATTCTGATCTCAAGAGATCAAGAGAGCCAGTATCCCAAGCTGTAATTTTTGAAAGCGAAATCCCAATGTTTGGTACACCCAATTCCACAACAAATTGAATCGATCTGGAGAGGTATCCGATGGTTTTTGGCGTGAAGACACTGTTGATCTCAAAATCAATTCCCCGCTTATTCAATATCATTTCTATGACCGAAACAATCTGTCCAAAACTTCCTTTTTTCCTGGAGACCTCTTGAGCAAGACCATCAAAACTCAACAGAAGAGAAAATCTGTTCTTTTGGAGGAACTGAAGGACATGGTCATCAATGAGGCTTCCATTTGAAGTCATGGAGAATTTTATTCCTTTATCCAAACCCCTGCTTTTTTGCTGAATATAGGCGACAGCTTGTTGGATAAGCTCAAAAGCAAGAAGTGGTTCTCCTCCATAAAAATTGACAGAACATCCATCCGTGAAAAAAGGAAAGAAAAAGTCGATGGCTCTTTTTAGGATTGAGATATCGATATGTCTTTTCTTCTTATCCTGATAGCAATAAGAGCAGTTGAAATTACAGTCCTCCGTTACCATGAAGGTGAAACTGGTGAACTTCATCCCTTGATCACAGTGAAACAGAAAAAAAGATTAATAATTATGAGATATGTTTATTAACCGATTCTCTCAGTCCTGAGCTTCGCTCCTTCACATGGACCCGCAAAAGGCTCCATGAATGTCTGATAAAGAGAATCTAAGGCTTTAATTGCCTCATCCTTGGTGATCATAGGGCCAGGATTTCCCCTATTTTTCGTCTCCATAGGTGGTAAATCCTCTTCTTTAACCCTTGCCTCCTTGACCTCTGCGTATTTAACAAAAAGCCAAACTATACGCAGCTGTTTGTGAACATTATGCTCCGGTATTTCTTGGGATCTCATGAATACCCTCCTTTCGGATTGTCTTTCTATAAGCTAAAAGATTGATAAGAACAAGTCAAACAAAAATTCTGAATTATACAGCCTCTCCTGTCCTGATCTTCTTCGTCAAAAACCTGATGGCACTGATTCATTCCGAAAAAGAAGAGCGATTCTCCCCGAAACCTGTTCATAGATTGAACCTTTATAAAATTTTAAGGCGATGATGTTCTTTCAATGTCTTTAGCCCGGCGGCACCAGATGAAAGAAAAGGGAAGGCCTGTGGCGATAAAGGCGACATCCACCAGCGATCTCTCCCATTCGAAGATGGCCCGGAAAACGAGCAATGCCAGAATACCAGCAAAAAAGATTCCTGGAAGAATGGGATAAAGGGGAACGCGAAAGACATCTTTACCTCCTTCGTCTTTTCTTCGCAGCTTGAACAGGGCAAGTGTATTCATGGTTAAGAAGATGAGAATGGCAAAGACCATACCGGCTGCGATGGTTTCGAACCTTCTTCTCACCAACAGTATGACCGCAGCCCAGAGACAATGGGCCAGGATGGCATGGGTGGGCGTGCGAAACTTGGGATGCACAAAATCGAACCATTTGAAAAACAATCCGTCCCTGGCCATGGCATAATAGGCACGGGAGGCTGTCATCATGGTTCCGTTGATGCTGCTGGTGGTTGATACCATGACCAGCACGGCAATAAAGCCTGCGCCGATAGGACCGATCAGCCTTGTAGCTGCATCGGAAGCAACGATGACACTCTCACGCATGCCCTCCATCCCCAGAGTGCGATGATAAATCACGTTGGTTAAAACATAAATAACCACGATGATCCCTATGCCAATGATCAAGCTCAAAGGGATCACTTTCCTAGGATTCTTCATCTCTCCAGCCACATAACCAACCCGATCCCAGCCTGTATGAGCAAAAAACACCATCATCAGAGCGGCCACCACATTGGCGATTGGCCCCAGATTGGTGGCAGGCGGGGCCTCGGTGGATAGCAGGTTTTCATGGCTCTGCATCAGGATTAATCCGATAACCACCAGAGCAAAAAGGCCAGCTACTTTCAAGGGGCTGGCAATTTTCTGGTAGAAGCTTGCCTGCTTGACGCCTGCATAATTGACAATCCCGAATAAGGCAATTACAGCCAGGGCGACGATTGTGTGGATAATATTACTCAGCTTTATAAAATAACCCAGATAATCGGCAGTAATGATGGCCAGTCCTGCGGCAGGACTGGTTCTTATGATGAAAAGCTGAGCCCAGCCGAACATGAATCCTGCAAAGGGACCAAAACAGCGGCTGATATAGATATATTCCCCTCCGGTATGAGGAAGACGTGTCCCGAGTTCTGCATAAATCAGCCCGCTCACAAAAACAAAAATGCCCACCAGAATCCAGAAGGCGATGATGATGCGGAAAGAACTCAAATAGCCGGCGATGATTTGCGGTGTGGAGTAGATACCTGCCCCGATGGTGATACCGATCAAGATGGCAACGCCGTCCGGGAGACCGAGCACTTTGCGGAGCATGGGTCGTCGTGATCCTTCTCCAGTCATGGGACTGTCTCCAAAGTTAAATTTACAGCCGGAGCTTCCGTGGGTTGGACAGCCAGGCGATTGGGAACTCTGTTCTCTCTGATTGTCACTCGTTCAAATGAAAGGACGATATCGCCTTGAAAAGGCATATCGATGTTGAGGACTTTGGCTTCTTCCGGGAGTTCGCTGCTGGAATTGAGAGCGAAGGGTTCATGCGAAGACATGATTACAGATATAATATCCAAATTCATCAAAAAATGAAAATAAAAGGAGGACAGTCCCCCTTTTTTTTCTTATAATAGGAGCCTACAAGAAATTGATCGTTTCTCTGTACAAAAGAACCTACACAAAACATTCTTTCAATCGAGAAAGAGGAATCCATGGATAAAGAAAAATGGAAGGCAATACTAAAAGAAAAAACAAACAAGATTCATCTTATCTCCCCTGCCTACAGAGGCAACATTCCTGTGGTGGCTACCTCAGGAGAATCGCTCGCAGAAACCTGGGAAAACGCGATGATCGGCCTCTATCTGTACGGCTGCGAGATTCGCACCCAGTATGACGCCAAAGACGATCAAGGAAACTTCATCGACCCTCCCAGCAGAGATTGCACCACGCTGATGTCCATCGAAAATCCCACAGCAGAGCCGATGATCCATCTGGGAGGTATACCCGGAGGATTCGAAGACCTTGAAGAGTATGTCCAGGAAGTGAGAGACGGAATAAAAGACCATTGGGTACGCAACTCCCTAGATCCGGAGGACACCCGCTGGCAGTATACCTACCATGAACGTCTCTTCCGGTATGAACTTCCCCTAAGCGAATATGATCGGTATCTGTGCCAGCTTTCCCAGGAAGAAAAACAAAAATTTTACAGGAATGAAACCGCCCATTTTCTTCTCGACCACGATTACGTTCAAGTAGTGGAGAAGGAGATCAAAGGAAAGAAACAGAACTTCGTCCGGATCAATCAAATCCAGTACTTGATCGATAAACTCTCCCAGCAACCTTACACCCGCCAGGCACAGGCCATAACCTGGCAGCCCTACATGGATACAGACATCTATGACCCTGCCTGCCTGCAAAGCATGTGGTTCAGAATCCTTGCTGATGAGAAAGGAAAATCCTTCTTGAACATGAATATTCGTTTCCGTAGCCGCGATGCCTATGATGCTTCTTTCATGAACTGCTTCGCTTTCATTCATGTCATGGAGTATGTGGCCGAGGAGGTGGGGAAAAGAACAGGAGAAGAGATCCGGATCGGCCGCTTTGTGGATGAATCCGATTCCTTTCATATCTACGGCAAGCGGCTCAAAGACTTTGAAATCCGATTCCTCCAAAACCTGATTAACCGAGATTTTGCCGGCCGAACCTTCTCCCGTAAGGATGCTGAACCCTACTTTAAGGAGAGAAGAAAAAAACTCAAGGAGAGATTTGGCACGTAAACATCAACAGGATCATGAAAGCCAAGGAGGATGAATAAGATGAGTGATATTCCGGATCATATCGCCAAAAAACTGTATGAAGGAGACAAAGAGAAAGTCACTAACCTCGTCCAGCAGGCTCTCTCTGAGGGGATGACGCCCGGAGATATCCTGAACAAAGGCCTTATTGCCGGCATGGACAGAGTCGGCCAGGGTTTTAAAGACGGCGAATTATTCGTGCCTGAAGTTCTCATCGCGGCCCGTGCCATGCAAGGGGGAATGGATGTGCTGAGGCCTCTCCTCACAGAGAGCGACAATCCCAGTATTGGGAAATATGTCATCGGAACAGTCAAAGGCGACCTCCATGACATAGGAAAAAACCTGGTCAAAATGATGGTGGAAGGTGCTGGATTCGAGGTCATCGATTTGGGTGCAGATGTCTCGCCAGAGGCTTTTGTGGATGCTGTCCGGCAACACCGACCCAAGATTATAGGAATGAGCGCTCTGTTGACCACAACCATGGTCCAGATGAAGGTCACCATCGAGGCGCTGGAGAGGGCTGAGCTGCGCGGTTCCGTGAAAATAATGGTTGGAGGAGCTCCTATGACCTCCGACTACGCAAAAAAGATCGGAGCCGACGCTTATGCTCCTGATGCGGCCGCCGCCGTGGATGTAGCACGAAGCCTGGCTGGTGTTAATCGTAAAGAATAAACCGAGGACAAGCTATCAACTCCAAAGTCTTTCATATATATATATCTGATCATCTCGATCCCAGACACGGGCCAGGTCGAGAACGCGTCCTAAAACATGCATCCTCTTAACCCATTCCACCCGATGGCCTGCTTCCTCGAGTTTTTTTATCATGAAATTGGATCGGTGACCGGTTTCAAGATAGAGCAAAGCGAAATCATAGTCGAACTCTTTGTTGAGCCCTAGGGCCTCCTTGACAACGCCAAGGGCCAGGCCGTGGCGAAACATTTCTTTACGAGTGACGATGAGACAACTCAAAACCGCTTTATAAACTTTTCCCTGAAAACGAAAGTGCCGCGGCAGGTTGGCAAAAAAGGAAACGATTTCATCCCCTTTATAGGCAGCTATAAAATGTCTCTTATCTGGCACACAATCCATGAGAAACCGAACAAAGGCAGGCCGGTAAAGATTGGGAAAATAGGAAATCCCGTATTCATCCTGCCAGGAGGATATGGCCATCTTCTGGAGTGCCTCCAGATCGCCTCGGAATGGCTCGATGGAAATATCAAAAGACATTTTTTTTCTCCTCTAAAAATGAACATAACGGACATTATGGCCAGTCCAGGACAGGAATTTCTCAAAGTCGAAATAGGTTATACCCACGGTTTCCGTGTTGATATTGGGATGGAAATTGACCAGATCTGCTTCCTTTAAGCCGCTGTCCACTATAACTTTCACCTGTTTCTGGCGGTCATTTATCAGACCGAAAGGAGATACAGACCCTGCTTCCAGACCAAGGAAGCGCATAAGCCGCTCTGGAGAGGCAAAACTGAGTCTGTCTTCCCCTAATCTCTTGGTTAAAGTTCTGAGCTCTGCCTGTTTGGATGCCTCCAGAATGACCAGGTAGTGATGGTTGCCCTTCTTGTTGCGCAGGAAGAGATTTTTGCAGTGGGCGCCGGTGATGTTCTTCCAATGCTTTTCTGCCTGTTCGACTGTAAAAACAGGTGGATGCTGATGCCGAACACAAGTAATTTCCAATCTCTCCAGAATCTCATAGACTTTCTGGGCATTATCCTTTGACATCATCTCTTTCCTTTCCGCTCTTGTGTCTTAATTATCCTGGGTTATTCATAAATAATCCAAGCGAACCCGCATTATCCAGGAAATCAAGGGACACGTATTCGATTTCAGAAAATCGGTACATGTCCCCGATTTCCCCTTCATTCCACGACTAATGTCGCATGTTTATGAATAATACAGGTTATATGATTCAATCAAGATTAATTTCGACGACTCTCTCCTCTATACCATAATCAAGAACCTTGTGTCTTTCCAGCCACTCCACCAGAACCTGGTAGAGGATAAAACCTGTATCCTTTGTCTCCTCAACCGGAAATCCAAGGTATTTATCCTCCGCATGCCCCACCAAGTAATTGTTGCTGACCGCAGTGTATACTTTTTTGGGAAAGAGGATCTCGCCTTCTTTGACTAATACCTCTCCATCGATCTCAATAGAGGTAATTCTCTCGCCATAAGGCCTGGATTGCTTCGGGTAATACTGGTACCTCAGGCCTGAAACCTGAAGTCTATCCATTCCTCTTTCCACATCCCTTTCCAGCACATCTTTGAGTTGTTGACCGGTGAGTTTAAATAAGACCAGAGTGGAATGGAAAGGAAAAACATTGAACACATCTTCCTTGGTGACAGGTCCAGCCTGGATACCTGCTCTGATTCCGCCACTGTTGTGGAGTCCGATCTGGACTCCGGTTTTCCATCGCATAGCATCAGTTATCCAGTTTCCCAAAGCCATCTCAACTGGAGCATTCTCTATAGGATAATCTCTCTTATCCAAGTCCTTTTTGGCCTCACCTATCACCCTGGTATAATCGGATTGGATGGCAGCATCGACTTCCTTGACCAAAACAGAAACCTGAGGCGAAGGATTTAAACAAACATCAGCCCAGAGCCAGATCAGTTCTTCTTGGTGACTGACTACTCTATCATCCTCTACTCCCAATTTTAAATAACCCAGTGTTCTCTGATGACCGTAGGTCGATTTGACTAGAACACCATTGATTTCTTCAAATTTCCCATCTTCAGAGGCAACCAGGATAACGTCAATTCCTCCGACGCTCTCCGCTATTCTTAATCCTTCCTTAAAAGGTCCATGCATAAGGACTATAATCAAGTCGCTCCTTTTGTCCATTTCTGGAATATACGAATTCAGGGTGGGGACAATAGGCAGGACATCTAGCCCTTCTACATATTCCTTCTGAACCTCTAACAGGAAATTTTCTTCCATGACCGCAATGATCCCCACTCTTAGCCCTGCTTTGTCAAAGATATGGTATGGTTCTACGGAAAAGAGTTGTCTATTCTTTTTATAGACGAGATTAGCCATCACTGTGGGAAAATTGGCCAGCTTGGACAATCCCAATGCAGTCTGCTGCCCTCTATCAAACTCATGATTGCCATAACACCATACCTCATATCCCAACCTGTTGAGAAACTCTATCATCGCTCCACCAATCACTCCCTGATATCTGATTTCTACAGCCAGCGTTCCTGTCAAAATATCCCCAAGGTCGATCAACATGATGTCCTTTTCGCTTTCCCTTATTGCGTTGATATAATGACTCACTGATTCCATCCCTCCAATCAATCTCTCCTGGTCATCCCATTTGATCTTATTGGGCTTGTAAGTTCCATGAGTATCGTTGGAGTGAATCAAGGTGATGGTCTTTGAGCCCAGCGGCGAGCCCCATCCTGGAACCAGGAATAAAATCAAGGCTATATACAATATTTTTTTCATCGAAGATGTCCTTCTCCTTCAGCAATTGATTCTATGAATACAGTGGTACTCGATTGACAAATCTGAGTGTGTGTTTTTCCCTTTAACATCGGTGAAGAATTAAGTAAAGGATCTTCAGTTTTTTTTGCGCAGAAAAAATATCATAGGAAAACTTGGATGTCAAAAGGGAAATTGACAAAAATTCTTCCTTTTGTGATATAAAATCAACATAATCAGATGATCGTCCAGGAAACACAGTCAAAAAAAATCTTAGTCCGTTCACGTATTCAGGAGAAGACCTACTGTCTCAATCCATACATCGGATGCCAGCATGGCTGCCTGTATTGTTATGCCACTTTCATGAGAAGATTCACCGGGCACAGGGAAAGATGGGGACAATTCGTGGATGTTAAAATCAATTCTCCTGATCTTCTGGCCAAGGAGGTTCAACGCGCCCACCAATGGGAAGTGATAATCAGCTCGGTGACAGATCCTTACCAACCCCTAGAACGACGGTATAAACTCACCCGCCAGTGTCTGAAAATACTCCTGAACCACAAGCTGCCTGTCTCCATCCTGACCAAATCGGTATTAGTGACCAGAGATGTGGATCTCCTGGGCGGCTTTGAGCATTGTGAGGTGGGACTGACCATCACCACTGATAATGATAATATCAGGAAACTCTTCGAACCTCGCTCCTCCCCTATTCCAGAACGGATAAAGGCTTTGGCAACTCTTCACCGGTGTGGAATCAAGACTTATGCCTTTATCGGGCCCATCCTCCCTCAGAATCCTCAGAACCTGGCACAACAACTCCTTGGAACAGTGGATTTTGTTTACATCGATCGCATGAATGACAAGGGAAAGGTTGCCAGCCACTATCGTCGATTCCGCTTAGAGTCCGGTCTTAGGCCAGCCTTTTTCCACCACATCAGCCGAAGTCTGAAAGCTGTATTTACTAGCGAAGGGATTGAAACCCGAGTCCTCTTTTAAAACTTTAGGGTCAGACCTTTCTCTTTTTATTTTTTTTTCCTTTTTCTCCAACCCTTCACATTCGTCCAACCTGAGCTTACGAAAGCCAGCATTAAAAAAAGAACGGCAAAGACATCTACCATCTTCTGACTCACATCGAGACCGATAAGGGAATCAGCAAGGAATTTAGTGTAAGAATTGGGCATATCGTAATGTCCCAACTTTTCCCTGACCTGCCAGTGCCACTCCGTACTCGGACAAAAGCCGAAGCCATACCATATCCCCAACACAAGCCAGGAAAATGCTGTCAACAAGATCACGATGAGGTTGGCCAATCTGGTTTTCTTCCATATCCAGCCAAGAAGAATGAAAATCATGAGAGCGGAATGGAAGACAAAGAAGAATTTGTCCAGAAAGGCATACATCTCTTTTTCTGTTTTCCCTAAAGAAGCTTATTGCAAAGAAAACTTGCAGTCAAATGAAAATCCCTGTTTTCCGTACGCTTCTGGATATTGACACTCAATTATACGAAGGCAGAAAAATACGTTTAGATTGAAGCCTCCATTTGAGGCAGAGAAGGAGGAAAGACGTCCCTACTGGCTGCTTATAAAATCACAAAAGAGAAAGAGTGGGATTTTGTTATTTTTATTCTGAAAGTGAGATTTGGTAAAGAAGCGAAACTAAAGTGTAATCCTCAAAAGCCAAAGATTATACCTTGAGCTTCAGAGTGTCTCTATAAACTTTATATCGAAAACAAGAGTATTTACTTTTTTTCCCATTACCCTCACTTCAAAAATTCAATCCCCTATTCTCTTTTTGATCGAGCAACATTGACCCTGATATTTCTACCATCTACATCAGTCCCGTTCAGGGCCTCGATGGCTTTCTCTGCTTCATCTTTATCGGCCATCTCTACAAAACCGAAACCTCTGGATCTTCCGGTCATCCGATCTTTAACGATATTTACTGAAGTCACTTCGCCGTACTGCTCGAAAAGCTCCTTAAGAGTATCCTCTCTCATCCCATAGGATATGTTGCCCACATAAATCTGAAATGACATAGTACACCTCGAAAATATATCTCTCCCTGAGACGAAACACCCCTTTTTGTGTTGAACTCAAAGAAGTGAACGCCAGGAAGTTATAATTATCAGATAATTCATACAGAAAAGCAAGAATTTCTTTCTTTACTCCTTTCTATAAATTTCTCGTAACTTATATTTATAAATCTTGGCAGAGCCTGTTTTTGGCAGTTGCTGAGCTAAAATCACTCTTTTGGGCGCCTTAAAATGCGCTAACCTATCCTTGCAGAAGGTGATCACCTCCTCTTCACAGAGTTTTTTTCCAGCCTTGGGGACAACGACAGCAGTTATACTCTCTCCCCAAAGAGGATGTTCAAGCCCGATAACCGCAGCTTCCAAAATGGACGGATGTGAGTAGAGAACACTTTCCACTTCGATAGAGTAGACCTTTTCCCCGCCAGTGATAATCATGTCGTCTTTTCTGTCCACGATGGTCACATACCCTTCCGGATTTACTACTGCCAAATCCCGGGTATGAAGCCAGCCATCTTTGATGCGCTTTGAGGTTTCCCCCGGTAAGTTCCAATATCCGGCAGTGATGGTCGGACCCTTGACTACAATCTCCCCCACTTCCTTCTCATCTGGAAGGACTTCGCTGCCATCCTCTCTCACTACTTTGAGGTCCACACTGTAGAATGGCCTGCCTGTGGTAACCATGTATCTCAGCCTCTCTTCAAAGGGAAGGTGCTTCATCTCATCTCTGAGAATTGACATAGTTAAAAAAGGACTGGTCTCGGTCAGACCATAGGTCTGGATGAAGTCACATCCAAATATCTCCACCACCTTTCTTACCACTACTTTGGCGATAGGCGCCCCTCCGCTGAGTATCAATCTCAAAGAGGAAAAATCATAACTCTTGACATCCGGAGTGTTGACCAAAACATTGAGCATGGTGGGTATGAAGTTGCTCACAGTAATCTTGTGTTTTTCTATAGCTTCCAAAACCTGTTTTGGCTCAAAATAGGGAACCATCACATGCGTGCCCGCCACCTTGGTCATGGACCATACAGCCCATGCATCTGCCAAGTGGAACATCGGCGAAACATGAAGCCAGTAATCATTGGAGGAAAGACCCAGCTCCAGGATTGTTCCTTCTGCATGCACCCAGTTGTTCATATGGGTGAGGATCACGCCTTTTGGCCTTCCTGTTGTGCCGCTGGTGTAGTATATTTGAGCAATGTCCCCTTCTTCGATCTTTGGGAAATACTCCTCTCTGGATTCTCTTTGCTCCAACAACTGCTCGTATCCAAAAACTCTCGAATCCTTCCATTGGACATCGAAAGGTTCTGTCAAAATTACATTTTTCAATAGAGGCAGAACATCTCTCCTTCCAACAATCGAGGATACAAAATGGGGCTGAGCCATGAGGAGCTTAGCCTGGGAATCGTTGAGGATGAAGATGAAATCCTGTGATGCCAATCTGTAATTAATAGGGACAGGAACCGCTCCTATCTTGGCTGCTGCAAAATAAGTTTCCAGGAAGCGGTGGCAGTTCTGGTGAATCACGGCAATTTTATCATCTTTCCGTATACCTAAAGATTGAAAAACCAAAGCCAGTCTATCCACCCTACGCCTGAACTGGGCGTAGCTGTATCTTTTCTGGCCGCATACCACAGCCAACTTCTCAGGATGGGACCTTGCGGTGCCGGAGAGGATACCGTACAGCGTCATTGATGAGTAAGATTATTGCTCTGTTTGTCTCTTAAATGGAAATCATCACAAAATTTAACTTTTAATGGCTCTCTTTTTCCTTTCTTACCGACGTCTGGACATTAGGCTAGAAATCTCTGAACTGCCAAGCCTTTCGGATGCGCACATTCGAGAGAAGCCGGATGAAACTTTTACTTTTTCCCACCTATGATCATCTCAGAGATTTTAAAAGAGGGACTGTTCAGCCCGCCTCTTATATCAAGGTCATCGGCCACAACTTCGATATTCTTAAGGATATCGGTGGCATTTCCACCCAGTGTGATTCCGTCCACGGGAAAGGCTATCTCCCCATCTCTTATCCAAAAGCCAGAAGCACCACAGGAATAATTTCCAGTGGGAATATCTGTGCCTATGCCTCTAAGTCCTGTAACCAAGAAGCCGTTCTTGATCTCAGAGATGATCTTGTCTCTATCCACTGTTCCATTTTGAATAATGACATTCAGGAATCCGGCCGATGGGATGGAACGGTATCCAGACCTCCAGGCGATAGTATTGACCTTTACTCCTGCTTTTCGGGCGATGATGGTATCATAGATAAACATCTTCAGCATTCCCTTTTCGATGAGAACATTCTTCTGGGTAACTTTACCTTCTCCGTCAAAAGGAACTGAGGAAACGTGTCTGGGAATGGTGGGATCATCTACCAGGGTAATGAAGTCAGGAGCTATGGACTTGTTCAAATAATCCATTAAATAGGTGGTCTTCTTGTAAACGCTATCTCCCATCATGGCGAATAAGATTCCATACCAGAATGCACCTGCACCATACCTGTCGTAAACCACGGGCGCTTTTTGGGTCTCGACAGGTTTTGCGCCCAACTTTTCCACAGCTCTTTTGCCAGCTGTCTTGGCCACATTCTCGATGTTATCCAAGTCCATAAAGTGCCTCTTGGAGCTACTCCACCATCCTGACTGCATATCATTTCCTTCTCCGGCAACGACTCCCACTCCAAAATAAGCTCCTGTTCTCTTGGAAGAGCGAGAAAGACCCTTGGAATTGACCAGGATGATTTCTGTTTCAGAATCTCCGAAATACCCTCCTTCGGATTTGGTGATCCTCTTATCGTAGGCCAAAGCAATCTTCTCGGCCTCCTTGGCCATCATGATCTTCTTTTCGTTGGGGATCTCTGCGATGGATGAGTCGTAGAGGTTAAGATCCTTTGTTTCTTGCTTCCCGAAATCAGGAAGGCCGTTCCATGGTTTAGGATCTGCCACTTCTGAAAGCTGGATGGTCTTTTTGGTGAATTCATCAACAGACTGATCTGAAAAATCAGAGGTAAAGGAGAACCCGAGTTTTTTTTCTTTGAATACGGTCAGGCCAATGCCCTTGGAGGTAGCTTGTTTGATGGTTTCCACATCTCCATTTCTGACTGTAAGCTCAAAATCACGGTTGTTTTCCAGGTAGATTTCGGCCTCATCAGCTCCTAATTTCAATGCCTTTTTTATGATATCTTCAGCTAAACGCTTGTAATCCATTTTCCCCTCCTTTACACCTTTGCTCCACCGATGGTGATTGTAGAAACCTTCAGGGTTGGATTGCCATCAGAGACAGGTTTGCCTTGGCCATCTTTACCGCAGGTGCCGCCGCCCCAGATTTCCAAGTCTGGACCTACCATGACGATATTCATCAAGACCTCAGGTCCACTCCCCATGAGCTGAATACCCTTGAGAGGTTTGGTCACTTTGCCATCCTCGATGAGATATCCTTCGGGAACAGAAAATACAAACCGCCCTGTTACCCAAGAGACATTTCCTCCCCCGATCCGAGCTATGTACATTCCTTTCTTTATGGATTTCACGATCTCCTCGGGGTCATCATTTCCGGCTAAAAGATAGGTATTGGTCATCCTGGGGATAGGGTAATGCTGGTAGGATTCTCTCCTTCCGTTTCCAGTTAACTGCGCCTTCATCAGTTTGGCATTCAATCGATCATAGAGGAAATTGACGCACTTTCCCTTATCGATAAGAATAGTTTCTTGACCCGGAGTTCCCTCGTCATCGACATTGATGGTTCCCCGCGATCCAGGCACAGTTCCGTCATCGGCAAGAGAAGTAACTTCCGAGGCAATCATTTTTCCTTTTTTATCCCAAAAGCAGGATGTCTTCTTCCGAATGCCGTCACTTTCCAGGCTATGCCCAATGGCTTCGTGGAAAAACGTGCCGCAGTGCCCTTTGGCCATCACAATCGGGTATTCTCCTGCTGGGGCGCTCTCAGCCGGGAGCATGGCTATGGCTATCCTCCCTGCCTCTCTGGCCAGCTCTTCAGCGACCTTTAAATCGTAATGTTCATAACCAAGTGTTCCATCCTTGTAGGCATAACCTCGGCTGCGCTTTTCGCCTTCGATGGCATTGATGCTCACCATCAATCTGGATAGAGTCTGTACATCTTCCATCCATGTTCCTTCCGAATTGGCGATGATAATTTTCTTGTTGGTATCGGCGAAGCTGACGTTAACCTGGTTGATCCTTTGATCGTATTCCCGGCCTACAGAATTCGCTTTCCAGAGGAGTTTGGCTTTGTCCTTGGGAACGATACTATCAGGAGAAACCTTAACCATGTAGTACTGAGGTATTTTTTGGGCTTTCAATCCCACAGGCTCCTTGACTTCTGCTTCAGCGGCGATAAAGCTGGCCACTTCTGCTGTCTGTTTAAGCTTTTCAAAACCCAGATCATCTGAGTAGGCGTATCCTGTTTTTTCACCATGAAGAACACGGATGCCTACGCCCATATCCACTCCTCTTCCTGCTCCATAGATCTTATTCTCCTCCAGATAGATCTGATTTCCCACATTGTATTCCACGTACACTTCCGCAAATTCACTGCCTCTCTGAAGCGCAATCTTGATCAGTTTTTCCAGAGTTTCCTTGGAGAGGTTACAAGCAGGATTGACATGAAAATCCTGGGGAGGGTCAGTAAAAGAAAAAATCTTCCATACAGGAAGGGTGGCCACAATCACTCCGCCCGTCAGACTTGCTTTTAAAAACTTTCTCCGAGGAATGGGTTTAAAATACTTCCTCATATTTACCTCCTTAATTTTTATATTCTTCAAAAATAAATACTTTTCCATTCATATTTTCGTTACACCATATGTGGAAAGTCAATCCTTTTTCTAAACAACGGGTCTTCTTGTTTCTTGAGGTTTGAAGGAAAATACAAGAAATGGATTACACCAGCAGATTGAAAGCTGCTTGAAGGAAGGGTTGTTATCCATGACCCTCCTGCAGATCATAAAATAACAATTCCTCAATCATGAGTCAAACAGAGTTTTTATCACATCAATTCTTTTTGTCCCCATCCTTCTCGTTGCCTGTAGCGGAACGAAAAGGCTATAATAAAGGG
>Ga0315551_10000188_pt1 | contig 49080 bp, 46 predicted proteins | sample SalMarSW160290MG_FD_203678 | JGI IMG/M metagenome (GOLD analysis project Ga0315551, IMG submission 203678) | Salt marsh sediment microbial communities from the Plum Island Ecosystem LTER, Massachusetts, United States - Salt Marsh Sediment SW1602-90 ...
AAAATCAATTCTTTCGTTTCCGAATTGACCTTCATCGTCGAGGACCATCTTCTATTCGACTTCGTCTGTCGAAAATTCACTCATTTTGCAGGAGTCTTAGTTGAATATCCAAGAATAAGTATAGGGCTTATCGTAGCATAGACATATCCCCGATATGAGGCCCTTCTCAAATTCACTTGACTGTAAAATTGTAACATGTATTTGACGGTTGTCTATTGTGGTAACTACGTATTTTTTAGAAAATTTTTCCGCTCGGTATGCCAACATTAGGCGATCATATCAAGTGTTAACTTAGGAAAAATGAATAAAGATTCTTAATCAAATGTGTGGTACTATTCAAGATGTTGGTAAGCTTTTTTACGCTTAAAAAGCCCTATTGGGCTATCTTAAAGGGCGTATTAGCTCTAAATTTCATATAACTACCGTACATCATACTTTAAAAGAAAGGTAAAATAGTTCTCAAACACCCAAAATTCGGACGTTCTTTTACCAACATTATGAGGGGCTACCAAATGTGTAGTTTGTTCTAAATAGATGGGCATGTTTTTTAGCTGATGAACCACCTCCTACAGGACAAGAAAATCGCAGGCAAAAAGACAGCAATTCTTCTGCTACAGAATTGTCTACTATATACAACTAAGAAAGATACTATAGGAGAGACTATTGCGTCACCTTCGCCTTTGCCTGCTGGGGGAGGTAGGCCCCGGCGACGCTTGCCGAGCGGAAAAAGTCTGCTGCTCAGGATGTTGAGGAATTCAAAAAGTGTTTTAGCATCGTCAATTGAACTCATCAGCACCCTATTAGAGAAGGGTTTTTGAATTCGCAGACTAATGCAGCGAAAAACCCTCCTTGCCGGCCTGTGAAGCCGCATCGGAGCTTGAATCCCGTGGCGCCGGGACAGAAGTCGGGGGCCGGTTCATCCTGTATAAATTTGGATTTTGTTCAGTATAAATTATTGTGATATACTATTGGCAAGTTATTTGGGAACTGGGATTTTTTATTTTTTTCGATTAACAAAATACCGCTCAAAAACGACTGATTCCGGTGGAGAAAAATATGACCGAGAAATATTCTCTTTCTGCTAAAGTCTATCAAACCACGGAGATGGGTCAGTTGAGCATCCTCGACATGCTCAATTATTTCCACGAGCGTGGTGCAATGCGGGTTTCTGATTTGCACATCAAAGTTGGAGCGCCGCCGGCATATCGCGTTGACGGGGTCTTGGTTAAGCTCAAAGGCCCGAATGTCACGCCGGACGTGGCCAAACATCTCATCTACCCGCTGGCAAGTGACAAAAATCTTCAGAAATTGCAGGACCAGCATAGTGTTGATTGCTCCCATCGTTTGGGTTCTTTACAGTTCAGAATAAATATATTCAGAGAAAACGACGGCGTTGCTGCAGCTATTCGCGCGCTGTCGTTGGATGTTCCGAAAGTTGAAGAAATCGGCTTTGCTAACGATATTTGGAAGGACATAATCAATCGCAAACAGGGCCTTGTCCTTCTGACGGGCATCACCGGCGCAGGCAAATCTACAACCATCGCCTCACTAATCGGCCGAATAAGTGAGAAGCAAGCGTACCGAATAATAACCATCGAGGACCCGATTGAATACCTATTCCCACAGAAGTATTCGATCATCTCACAGCGGGAGGTCGGAAGGGACGTCAAATCCTTTGTTCACGGATTGCGTGAGATGATGCGTGAGGACCCGGATATCATATTCATCGGCGAGATGCGCGACCCGGAGACAATTGCCATGACGCTTATGGCTGCCGAAACGGGCCATTTGGTTTTCTCGACTTTACATACAAGAGATACAACCGGCACAGTGACACGGATACTGGATTATTTCCCCGCTGGCAGGCAAGCTGAGGTGCGAAATCAGCTCTCGCTCGGATTGGCCTATATAATCAGTCAGAAGCTCGTCCCGAAAAAGGACGGCACGGGCAGAATCTTGGCGATGGAGGTACTGAACAATAACTATGCCGTCGCCAATCTTATACGGACCGGGAAAACAGAACAACTGTACACACAACTGCAGACAAGAACCCGAAACAAACCGGATGAGAAAATGATTGCGATGGAGAAACACCTGTCTATGCTCGTAAAAGAAGACAGGGTTGATTTGTTGGAAGCCCAGAAGTGGGCCAACAATACAAAAGCCTTCGTCGATTGTATGCAGCGAGAATGAAATTCGTCGCTTGTGACTCGTGTCCCGTGACCCGAACGACGAGCGACGAGTGACGAAAATATGACCATCGAGTTCAACTGCCCAAGTTGTGGTGCGCTTATCGCCTTCGACAGCAAGCACGTCGGCAAGCGTGCTCGGTGTATCACCTGCGGACAGCGCTTCATAATCCCACAAAAAGACTTCGAAACACCCGAAAAAATCGAGCCGAAGCCGGAGGAGGCAGGACAACCCTTACCAGGTTTTTACCGTGCGGTATTCATTGACAATTGGAAACTTTTTACCAGGCCACAAAACGCAACAGGTCTGGTGTTTGTAGTGGCGGCTGTTTGTTTCAAGTTTTTCATTGGCCACACGGACTATTCTTTCACCATGGGTGCGTTTCGAGTGTATGCTAAAACAGGTCTGATTACAACACTGGCAGCCTGGGGTTGTTTGTTTTGGTACTACATGGAAATAATCCACTCCACTGCCTTTGACGTGGAAGAGCTGCCCGACGTCTACATGGGCGGGCTTTTCGGCTTTATATGGAACGTCGTGGTGTCACTGTCCACTTTTGTTCTCTCCCTCATTATTGTTCTGTTGCCTTGTATTATGTTCCTTTGGATTTCGAGAAAGGTTGGGCTCGACTGGCCGGTAGTCGCTCATATATTGGCAATTGCAGGCTTATTTGCTTTTCCGATGGCTATCCTGACATTTTCAGTTGGCCGAGATGTTTTAATAGCCGCTCGGCCGGACTACATACTCAAACCTATCATATCCGCTTTTTGGCCGTACCTTATAGTCGTAGGCCTGTTTGTTCTCGCCTGGGAGCTTCAATTGCACACCGTTGGATATGGCAAGCTTATCGGCAAGAGTACCATCGTTGTTAGCCTGCACCTCTTTGCCAACCTTGCCGTTCAGGCCTTAGCCCTCATAGCAATGCGTTCGATCGGCTTATTCCACCGCCACTACACCTGTTATTTTCCTTGGTAAAATATTCGTGGAGCCCCACGGGCAAAGCCCGTGGTTCCTCTCCATTCTCCGTAGTAGAACTACTACGAAGGATGAACATCTTTGGCGGAACCCACCGAAGCACATCCGCCTGCGCTATAGCTTCGGCGGATACCCTTTTCGCACCAACGGGTAGAACCCGTGATTTTCTGCGAAGGCGGGTAAATCTCAAAAACAATCAGACCCCTATTTGAGGCTTATTTTTCCGTTCAGGGTCCCCGTTTAGCCCTCGGGTTTACCCCGGGGGTTTTCTTTATACGCAATACGCATCACCCAATACGCAATACGAAAAGGTCATCCTGAGCGCACCTGTGGTGAGCCTGCCGAATCCAGTCGAAGGATTTATCCTGAGGGTTTACGTCTCTATGTGGAATCCATTTCGTTTAGCAGTCATTAGCACGACGACTCCGCATCATTTAGCCTCGGGCATGGTCCGTGTTCATTTCTTCTTGCTCAGAATTCACCGGGACGATTAGCTCTCCGGACGCGGGTCCTCCTCTCGGTCCATAGAATCGCCATATTCGATGCCATTAGAAGATTTTGTATGTAATTGCTACATATCAATTTCTAAAGAATAGCGAATTGGACATTCTTTGTTACGGTTCTCAGGTGGAATCTCAACTAACCTCCAAGGAATCCATCCGCCTATATTATCTAAAAGGCAATAAAAGAAATTCGTTTCTGCAAATTGGATCATGAAATCAATTATTTCCTTCATATCTTCAATTATTGGAGATTCTGGTCTACCAGTGACATGCCAGGAAGGAGGATGAATACCCTTTGGCATCAATCGGAAATTGTATATAGCCGTTTTCTTCTCATTAGTTGGATGTTCCTGATAATTCCTTAAATCTAACAGGTTGGTGACATTCTCTTGGGTATATACGAGGAATTCTATGTATGATTTATATTCAGGTTTCTGTTGTTTAAGATAACTAATGATCTTATCGAATCTAGGATTAGTAATATTCTTTTCGTAAAATTCACTAAAAACACGGGCTATTGTCTGAAACGATCTTTTTAAAGCAGTTAAAAATGCTGTGACATGAGAGTTTAAGTCATAGATCTGCGGGAAGGGATTCAGTGCTTTCCCATCACGCTCAATTCCCTCATGCTCTGTCCTTTTCAAGATCTGCTCATATTGAGGTAGTAATGCATTATAGGCCTTTTCGCAAATGAGCAGGTCTTCTTTGCAGGAATGCATTAGCATAAGTAGTTTTTTCTCATCAGTCTTCCGTTTAAAAGTTTTCTGCCTTACTGCTTTCGCTGATTGGATGAAGATTCTTGCTACTATTGGATTACCCGATCCAATTCCTGGGACTTCTGATACGACCCAAGGCATGTCAGGTACAGTTTTATCAGGATCAAGGGACTCAGGTGTTTGGATCCGATATGTATGGTCAACCTTGTAGGTCTCAAGGTAATTATCAAGGCCATACATACCAGTTATTCCACCTGTACCTCCTTTGAGATCAACTCGACCAGCTTGATGACGTGGCAGGTTTTTCTTCTTCTTTTTCATCCAACAATGCTTATACAGTTTTATACGCCTTTCACCCGCCTTTTATCCGCCTCTGGCGGACTGGCGGGCTGTATAAAACGGGAAAGCTTGTCCCCGCATGCCTCTGGCGGGGAACAGACTTCTTTCTCCTATATAAAAAGTTTCCGTTCACCCCGTGAGATGACGCCATCTGTCTATCTCATCGGGGCTTCTTCAATACTTGCCCCTGTCCTCCGTCTTGTCCGCCATAGCTTTAGCGAAGGCGGAAGCCCTTGCGAAGGATAAGGCTCAAGAGCAAAAACAACAAGAGAACGTTCAAATGTGATGTTATTCAGAGGCCTCTAATATAATTATTGGATTATTTTGAAGAATTTTGATTAAGTTATCCATTGGCAACTCCCTACAATTAGGTGGCTAACACAATAATATACAATACTTTTTACGATTTATTATTGTCTTTCTCTGTGTCCTCTGTGGCTAAATAAAGCTTTCGATCTTCGCTACGCAGATTTTTTCTGTCATTGCGAGCGCAGCGCGGCAATCTTCTGATTATACAAATCCTGCCAGTTAGGATTCATAGCTTCTATTATTTCAATTTTTTTCGCTCTGGAGCCAGCTTTAATCCTTTTTTCTGCACCTATAGCGTCATAAATCCGGTCGAAGCGCTCATAAAAAACCAACTTGGTCACATTATATTTGCTCGCAAATGAAGAGCCTTTTTTGTCTTTATGCTCAGCAACCCTTCGCTCAAGATCGTTAGTAACGCCGGTATAAAGGACCGTATTATTAGTATTGGTCATGATGTATACCCAGTAGTGTTTCATAGTTTTAGATTGACGCAGTCGCCTTCGGCTCCTTCGCAATGACATTGAGAGATTGCCGCGCCCGTTGAGCACTTCACTCGAAATGACGTATAAAAAATGGATTCCCACCGGAGTTTACCCCGTATTACGTTACGGGGCGGGAATGACAATTGTTGATAGATTCCTCGACTGCGCTCGGAATGACACGAAGAAGCGACATACGCTTCACGAGATACAAAAAAAACCGCAATTCCGTCTCAGAGCCCATCGACCTCCACTGCGAACACCACTGGGCAATTATTTATTCTTCTTTTCTTTTTTCAATTTTCGTTTTTCCTTTGGATTAAGCACGGCCTTTTTCTGTTGTTCTTTTTTGCCTTTATCTTTTTTTCCCTTATCGCCCATATCTGTTTCTCCTTGCTTGAAAATGACTTATATTTCTTAACCTGTCCCCGAAATCCGACAAAGAAAAGCCTAAAGTCATGGCCCGTCAGATTCATCCGACGACATACGCTTCACGAGATACGAAAAAAAACAATTCCCGTCAAATAAATTCGTCGCTCGTCCTTCCTGGTTCGTTCTTCGTTTTGCGCTTCACGATCCACGAATCACGAATGTTGCAATTCATTTTATCCTCGAAATCCAACAAAGAAAAACCAAAAGTCCCACCGCTCAGCGTTGTCTCCACCCGTTCAGCATTCACTTCTCTAATAATCAATGGAAAAGTCTTTTGTCGTCCGTTTTCTGTCTTCCCAGCTCGCTCCTCACCAATTACTCGCTGCGTACTTTCCATACTCACTCTGGCTAATTATTTCTGTCTCTATCAAAAGTTTTTGTTAATCCGGCAAGGAGGGATTCCAGAAGTTCCATCGGTAGGCCCATTACGTTTGTTAGACTCCCTTCGATTCGCTCTACGAATTCGTCGCTGGTTTCTTGTATGGCGTAGGCGCCCGCCTTATCCCGCCACGAGCCACTTTTGACATGTTCAGCGATTTGCTCATCAGTTAATTTCTTCGGATAAACTATTGTGGTGTCACTCTCGACTAATTCAATATTGTCACTTAGCCTGACAATCGCTACGGCAGTTATCACTTTGTGAGGTGCGCTAAATAGCTTTCTGGTAATTTGCTCAGCCTCTCTCGCATTACGGGGCTTTCCAACGATTTCGCCTGCAAAATCAACAATCGTATCAGCGCCAATGACCAGGTACTCCGGATACCGCTTGGCAACCTTGTTGGCCTTAGCCAAAGCCAGTTGCTTGGCGTATTCATACGGATTAGTGTAGTCGCCATAAAAGGTAGATTCATCAATTTTGGGTGGAATAACCTTGAATTTAAAACCCGCCTCAGCTAAAAGTTCTTTTCGCCGAGGTGACGCAGAAGCCAAAATGATTGGTGGATAGCGCTTTAAGGGCATTGGTTTGTGTATTGCAAACTGTGTTTCTATCCTTTGACGGTCCTTGTTTGCGAGTTCATGGTGTCACCATATTTTCGTTTTATTTTACTCGCTGACTATCTTTCTACAGAAAGTTAGGTATTCTCTCTCGATCTGCTCGATATCATCAGCTATATAACCCTTGAATAGTTGCAGCCCAACAGCACGGTTCCACTCGACAGTTCGCGGCATGTTTCTATCTGCCGCGGTTTTCTTACAGGTTTCATCGAGCAGCCAGTCTCCTCTAAGCCCGTCCCAGAGCAGCTTACGATAATTGGCCAGTCGTCTACCCTCGTCATCCTCCTGCAGAAATCGAATCAGCGCATACGATTGACTATAGAAAGCTGAGACGGCCTCGGCCTGGTCTATTGCAAGAACTTCGCCTGGGCTCATCACCAACAAATCTTGCAGCGGTATGTGATTTCGCTGAACAAGTATCTCTCTAAGCGCAGATAACCGATGAGAGTTTTTAGCTGGTTCAAAATAAAACATCCCATCCTTGTACGTGCTTATCTCAAAGAGCATCGCAACACCTTCATCGAGCCAGCTTGGCAGGCGATACTTGAAGTGCCTGCTGTTAAATTGGTGCCATCCTTCATGGCCCAACGCAGAAAACGTCCGCTTGCTGCCAATATTATATGTCACGCATGCGCCGTTTAGATAGTATGCGCCAGCCTTTATCTTGCAAAATAATGATGCCTGGTCGCCTGCGAAAGAATTGGTAAAGCTCTCCCATTGCTCTCGGTCGGCAAAGAGGTATACCTTGAGCTTTTTTGTAGTCTTGACGGGCCTGGGCAATTGTTCATTATAACCGCGATACGCCGACTCCATAAATCCTGGAATACGACGGAGCATCAAAGGCTCCAGAACTGTCGTGAAAATCTCATAATGAGCGGTAGTCAGCTTTAATCCAGGTCCATAATCGCTCTGCCACGGCTCAATTGATTTAAGAGCCGGCAGTTTTTCGCCCTGGAGGCGATTGATAAGAACTGTGCGATTGTCAGATTCTAAGATTTGGTCTTCGGCGATATCTGAAGTATCCGATGGGGAACAGCCGGTAAAACAAAGAATTACAATTAGTAACAAAAATGCAAGCCACTTAGTCAAGGCTGTAACTCCATATAATCTGTTTTTCAAATAAAGTAAATTCTGCAAACATCGCAAAAAATCCTTAAAAGTCGTTCTGCCATAAAAATCGGCAAGGGGCAGTAAGATATCCACTAAATTGTGTCCATGCAAGGGACATTTTTCGTCTAAGATTGTAGCCACAATATGATAAAAGTGGTCCCAGAAGGGGTATTGTTACAGAATTACACAATTCGGTAGTGGGATCAGTCTTGAGATTGTAGAACAGCGTCTCTACAGTATTAGCCAGCCGGATTAGATGTCTTCGAACGCTGCTCCAAATACTTCTGCGGTGAAGAAATGGACTTCCGTATCCTTGTCACGCCAGGCATCGGATGGCAAGCCCGCTTTGTGTGCGCAGCAATACGAAAGAAATTCTTCCTTGCTCCAGCCGGTCTCTTCTGCCACCTGTGGCAAAAAACAGCCTGAAGCGTATCCCTTTTTTATGTAGATGCCGTCCACACCGAGCCGAAGACTCAAAGGATCGTCAGTGCGTTTAAGCGGTGATAGGACCGAAATTTCTACATCTAGCTCGTTTTGCTCTCGCGGAGTTATCGGGTTGGCAAAGAATCGTGGGTCGCCGGTAGCCGAGGCCTTAGCCATTTCAACTACCAGTTCGATTAACGGCTTATCAGAGGTGAACTGACCAATACAGCCTCGCAATCGGCCGTGATTCTTTAGTGTCACGAAGCAACCACAATGTGCGTTCATCTCAGGGTCGTCAGATTCAGGCTCTGGGATAGACCCGCCGTTAATTACAGCCTTGACTGCGTCCCGGGCAACCGCCAAAAGTATTTGTTTTTGAGCTTCGTTCATTTTTTAGCCGGCAAATATATAGCCCATCTTCTTTATTACATAAGCCAAAACAGCCAACAATATAATAATGACAAAAGTAGCTATGTTGAAATACTTTTCTATCAGCCGGCGGGCCCTTACGCCGAGAAAATAAAAAAGTAATGCCTCTGAACCGAAGCGCATGGTCCGAAACACAACGCTTATTGTCACGAATTTCAGCAGGGAGACTTTGGCCATCCCTCCAACCCAGCTAAAAATCATATAGGGCACGGGAGTCAACGCTGAGATAGCGATGGCCCAGAAGTCATATTTGGTGTAAATGTCGAGAGCGAGCTGGGCTTTTGCATCAAGGCCGATTGTGCCGAATAAGCCAACAACCCTTTCCGGCCCAATAGCCAAGCCAAGAGAAAACGCAATTGTTCCCCCAAGAACCGAGAAGAACGAACAAATAAGCCCATATCTCAGTGAACGTTTTGGCTTGCCCAGGCAAAGACCTATGACCATAACATCCGCAGGAATTGGCACACAGATCGGCTCAGTCAAAGCAAGCACGATAAGTGCCACGATGCCGAAACGTGTATCCGCCCAGTGCACCACCCAATTATATAACCTTCTGTGCCAGTGCCACCAGACAACGGACTTGTTGATCGTGGCTCGTGACTTGTCACTCGTATCTCGTGGTTCCGCCGTTAGGCGTCCTGTGGAGTCACTCGATTTGTAGTTCAGCATATCTTCATTCGGCATTCAGCTTTCCTTCATTGCCGCAGATTTCCAGATAGGCCCGGCTTATCGTCATTTGAGCTCTGAGGAGATTTCGGCTGGGAAGTATCGTTCTGTTCGGACGGGAATTTTATGATATTTGTCCCGGTACCGAATTCCAGCTCCGCTTCTTGCTCATCAGCGGGAATGTAAGGTATCAGTCCAAGCCGGTACGCCTCTTCTTGAGCCTCTCGCGGGGCAGCACGGATATCCATGATAAGTCCATTAACCTTCAGCATCCAGATGAGCGGATTGTCCTTGAGCAAGCTGGCTAAACACCACTGTGGGTCTAATTGTATCATATCAAGCTCATCGCGGATAATCTTTGACTTTGTCATCATAGTGCCGACAGAGACACCGAATCCTGCCGCAAGTTCGGTCGTAGTCATATAAGGATTCCGAGATGGGTCGCTAAGAAAGTTCACCCAGCCAAGAGCATGCATAATTCCGCTGGCCCAACTTGCCGGCTTGCCGCTCTCCAACGGCAGCTCAATGTCAAGTAGAGCGCCTATCATATCCTCACAAAGCTCGCGATATTCCTCATTTAGATGTTCCTCGCAGAACGCGTCGGTAAGCTCACCGATCCGGTCAGCCGCCTTAAAGGCTTTATCATGTGCGTCTCTGCCTACTTGTTTATTCGGCTTCCTGTTTCGTTTTGTCTTTTTTATTTTTTTCATTTGTAAACCTCCCTGAGGATTCTCTCGCCTGCTGCCACCTCAAGCAGTCATCGCCACTAGCAAACCTATATGAATGTTCCAATAGTCAATTTTAAATAATCATTAATCAATAATCATTTATCATTAGAAAACTTCCCTGCCGGCCCACCAGCGGTAAATAATACCGCAAACCGCGTCACCAATGCACCCAAAAGAACATATCCCAAAATCACCTGGAGACTAAGCAATATATGCCCCCAGATACTGTGGGCATTTGCGTACATATCGCCGAATCCAAGTGTTGTCATCGTAACCACAGAAAAATAAATAGGCCGAAGCAAAAGCAATAAAAAATAATGCCATAATGGCAAGTGTTCTTCCACTATCAAATTACTAACAATCCCAGGTGGACACCAGTACGCACAATTCGCATAGACTGAAGCAAACAGCAACGAAAAAATAAGAAACGTTCCAATAATCCGCCAGGTTTTAAGTCCATAATCACTCATCAACCAAAAAGGTTTGACAACCCATTTTATTTTTGGATGCTCCTTATACCACTCCTCCCATCTCAGGCGTCTGATGTTATATTCAAACAATTGTTTTGCGCCAGGTTCTACACGTGCGCTATCAAGACCGACACCTGTGAAGTTAGTGAATCGGTCGAATGCATCTGGTGCAATGAGCGTAGAACCATCCACAATCGCCAATTCGAAATTCGCGCCTTGCAGATTGGCTTTCCCAAGGTTGGCCTTTTCCAGATTGGCTTCTTCAAGGAAGGCCTCTTGCAGATTGGCGCGCATAAGATTGGCTTCTTGAAGATTGGCTCCCGCAAGGTCGGCCTTTTGCAGATTGGCGCGCATAAGATTGGCTTCTTGAAGATTGGCTATCATAAGGTCGGCCTTTTGCAGATCGGCTCTCCAAAGTTTGGCCTTTTCCAGAATGGCTTTCCAAAGGTTGGCCCTTTGCAGATTGGCTTCCCAAAGGTTGGCCCTTTGCAGATTGGCTTCTCCAAGGTAGGCCTTTTGCAGATTGCCTCCCGCAAGGAAGGCCTTTTGCAGATTGGCTCTACTAAGGTCGGCCTCTTGCAGATTGGCTCCTATAAGGTAAGCTTCTCCGAGGTCGGCACCTTCCAGTAGAATCTTTTCCTTTGGATGTTTTTTACGCCACTCGTTCCACTCGGTTATGTCCTTCTTTTCTGAGCAGCGTTTGAGTATTTCGTATTGTTCTTGGCTGAACCGCCGTTTTTCATCCTTCTCGTTTTCTTTTTTGGATTCCAATTCGTCCATTTATCTTTCCCTGTCTTATTCGTCTGCTCAGTAGGGTGGGCTTCAGCCCACCGATTAGCTTAGCGGATTTCAAATAAACCTCTGGTGGGGCAAGCCCCACCCTACCTATTGTTCTTTGCTAAACTACCGTTGGTCTCGTGGCCTATTCCCTTTTGGTTTTGATTCGCTCATATACGTCATCCATTACTTTGAGGACAAGAACCCCCCGATAAATCGGGGGGCTAAACTACATAGTATTTCCCTCTTCTTGCCCAGAATACGCCTGCCTTGTTATAATGTCAACAAACAAAGTACTTGCCCTTTCAAACCAATAACTATGAATAACGAACTCAAAACTACACACGAAGAACAATTCGAAGTCGTCGGCAGTAGCCTATTAGTTCGTGCCCCTGCGAAGATCAATTTGAGCCTACTTGTGGCTGGCAAAAGGCCAGATGGCTTTCACGATATAGAGACTATTATGGCTAAGGTCACCCGGTACGATGAGATTCTCATAGAGCCGGGTGAAAAAACCGGCATTGAACTTATCTGCAAAGGTCCACAATGGGCACCAACAGGCAAAGACAATCTCGTCTATAAAGCCGCACAGACGTTATTTCAGACTTGTGGCAAAACTGCAAATCTGAGAATCACCCTAACAAAGAACGTTCCTGCCGGGACAGGTCTGGGCTCGGCAAGTAGTGACGCGGCAGCAACTCTTCTCGGCCTGGCCAAATACCTGCAACTGGACTTCGACCAGCAAAAGCTGAATGAGTTAGCGGCAGAGCTGGGAAGCGATGTACCTTTCTTTTTGAACGGACCTTTAGCGCTTTGCAAGGGAAAAGGTGAAAAAATCCAGAAATTAACTGAAAATTTTGACTTTTTGGCTCTGTTAATACTTTCCGATGTAACTATATCTACACAAAAGGCTTACGTAAATTACCGCCACGACCAGACCCTTTATAATAAGCTCAAATACCTCATAAACAACTACATTGAAGAAAACAGGATTGATTTGGTGGTGAAAATGTGCGCAAATATGTTGTTACCAAGTTGTTTTGCATTAAAGAAAAGCTTAGCTGAACTTAAAGCGAAGATTGAGTCATTAGGTATTAGGCCTTTGTGCCTGAGTGGGAGTGGTTCAGCTATGTTTTGTGTTTTAGACATCAATGATGAGAAAAGAGCTTGGTCATTCCAACAAGAACTAAGTATGCATACCGACTGCAAAAGCATAATCGTGACTAACAATAGATGGTAAGCTTTTTCAGCGAGGCAATGAAATGAAGATCAGCGAGGTCAGAGTAAAATTAGTAGACAACAAGGACAATAGACTAAAAGCTTTTTGCTCAATAACGATTGACAATGAGTTTGTTGTTAGGGACATTAAGGTCATACAAGGTGGCGGTGGCTATTTCGTTGCTATGCCTTCGAGAAAAATGAGTGACCATTGCGAAAAGTGCGGAGGCAAAAACCATCTTAGAGCCAAGTACTGCAACAATTGCGGTGCACAACTGCAGGAAAACCGAGCAAAAAAGGACGTCAAAGGCAGAATGAAGCTACACGCGGATATTGCCCACCCCATCAACACACAGTGCAGACAGAGAATCCAAGAAAAAGTTATAGAAGCCTTCAAGCAAGAACTGGAAAAGTCAAAACAGCCAGATTATAAGCCGGTCGAGATGGACGAGCCTGACGACGATGTACCCGAAGTGATATCTTAATCAGCAGTAGATATACAGGCTGACACTCATCCTTTACAGGCAACTGTGTTTTTTCAGACACATACTCAGGCCCTTTCAAGTTGAATCTCACAAGTGCGGGGAATGATCCGCCAATATGCACGTACAAGCGGAAAGCCTTTATGTAGTAAGATCCTCCAGAACCTTATCGAGTGCGACATCCAACCGCTCAGTCACGTCATAATTACCCTCTGTCAGACGCCGACGAAGGTCAAGAACCTTCTTCCGGCGTACCTCCGGCAGAGAAGCAATGCGTTTTAGAACCTGCCCGATTGGTGTATTGTGGATGTTTTTGAGAATCTGCTCCATGACAAGGTCTTTGTCTAAGGTTAGATCCTCTTTGGTCTGCTCCTGACGACTTTGATCTTGAAAACGACTCTTGTAACCGGAATCAGGCATTTGAGCTATCTTACCGAATCAGCCCCAAACGAAAGCGTCCTTTCTACCGTACGAGGCCGTAAACCACTATATCTTGTGTGCCCTTTGAATCCTTTCAGAGGCCCAAATCAACATTGATATCGACAAACACCCATCAAAAACTTTAGAAAAGTTTAGCTCTAATAAGCACACCAAGATTGGCTCAAAACAATGCTTTTTCAAGGCCAAATAGCCCTTATCAGTACTGAAAATCCACTTCGCAACTGGGACACTGAGGTAGAATATAATCGATATGAAACTACAATGAAAGTAGGAACAGGTAATCTGCGCAATATACTATATGTAGTGATAGTTGAAAAACGCTGCCCAGAAAGGGTAAAATTCCAAGACCGAAAGGCGCCGAAAGTCCAACTCTATCCCAATTCTCAATAGTAATACTTGAAATCGAGGTCCACATCCCACACATCCGGCAGACCCTTCTTTTTATTCAATTTGACCCTTGTACACTGCAGATTGGCCCAGCGAAGCTGAATTGTGGACAGAAACCTGGTAAATGTGGTCACATCAATACCCTTGAGATTCACCTTGGCACTTTGGCTTTCCTGACCTGCGGATTTTATTATAGGGCCTGAACTGAACTTATAGTCTGTCGGTGGTATTCCGCATTGGCTGGCTATCCTGTCGACGACAATAGCGTAGTCAAACTCGTGGCTGGAATTCCCTGAGTTGGCATAGTCCAGCCTATCGGGATCGAGCTCAAGAATCTCGATCATTATGGCTTGGGCCTTTTTATACTCACCTTTATCCTGATTCCATCGACGTTCCGCCTCCGGCAAATACGCACTCCAAATCAATAAAGGCCATAAGCCAACCAAAAGCGGCACGATTGTGTAGTACAGAACCGGATTTTTGTATATGCTACGCACAATAATTTCTTTCTTATTTACTATTGCAGTTCCAGTGCGATGCTGAAGCTGTCACGTCCCCCTTTAGACTCAAGGTGCCTTGGTAAGATATTGAACTGACCCTTCATCGCTTCGAACAACCGCAGCGTACTTTGTCGACTTGACGTATCCCCGTCAATACTTATGGTCTTGGCAGTTATGGTTATTGAATCTATATTCAGGCCCGTCTGCGCCGCGCATTTGTTAAAAGCTTCGAGCACCAGGGTAAGCTTTGACGATATTGATTTCTCACCTATGCTGCTTATTAGTCCGCTCTTAACGTCTCGGACACGCCTCAGCTCGTTACCGAGTTTCCCGACGGCGCTGACCCTGTCCGGTAGTTTCTGGTTGAGCATAACAGTGCTGTAATCGCGCGATAGTTGGCTGCGCAATCTGCTTCGAATCTTGTTCATTTTCAATAATTGTGTCTGAAAGTACAGGCCAACCACAATCAATAAAACAGTGACAGAAATACTCACGAACTTAAGTATCCTTTGAAGGCGAAGCTTCTTACCCTGGAAGGGCATGAAATCGTTCCTGAAGTTTATGCTTCGGCTTTTTTCTGAATGAGCCAGGGCCGCCCCATAAGCAATAGCAAAATCAACAGGATCGACACAATCAGATAGAGTCTCAGTCTCCACACCAGCCGACTCTGTCAAACCGATTACCTCTGTTTTGACACCCAATTTCTCTTCGAGTTTGTGATAGTCAGTCGAACCGGCAGACTCAAAGACGAAGACACGACCAACTTGCTCGCCAGGAGCTGCCAGAGCCATGGTGGTGAGTACCTCCCTGCTGAGAAGCTCTGCCCTATCCTGTTTCGGACCGACCAAAAATGTCCGCAGCATCGGTGCTTTTTGCGATCTTGAAGAAACAACAAAGTAGCCACGGTCACTGGAAAATATCGCCAGGAAAGCTCCGTCCTGTGCAGATTCGACCAATGACACGTTATGGGAAACAAACCTTGCCAGACAATGGACATCTGGCTCCATTGTCATTGGATCCATACCGTTGCCCTGCAAGGAAACAAGAATGTCCGACAACGTTTTCCTCTGGGCGGTAAAGACGGTCAGTTTTGAGCCGTCTTGATCGCTTGAAGTTATCAGGAATGCAAGCGCATCGTCACTAACGTCGGTAGTGAGCGCTTCCTCTGTATCAAATCGGACCGTTGCAGCAATTTTCTGAGGATCGTTGAATTCACTATGCACGCTGTGGTGCATAAATAAAGAACAATCTAAAGCCACAGCAACTTCCGAAAACCGCAGGTTTCTCTCGGCACAACCCTGAGCTATGAGGCTTGCCAAAGTCTGGGGATTCTGTTGCTCTTGATCTTCAAGAACCACACTAAAGCATCCCAAAAGCTCTCTCTCACGGCCTCGGATTCCCAGACAAACCACGGACGCATTACCTGTATTCAAATGAATCCCCAAATAGTTCCGACGTTCCACTTAGAAAAATCTCCCGATATTATCTTGTAAAGTACGTCGCTTTTATCAGCCAAGGTAAACCGTGTCTAACATGCCGTTCAACCCGGGACCACAGCTATCCGGGCCACCTTATCGCCTTCTTTGGTTATAGCTGCCACAGCCGATGCTTTCGCTACGCCGCTTACGGCGGTCACTTTGATCGTGAAAAAGCTGCTCGTCGTTGTAATGTAATCCTCGCATTTTTTGATAGAATCAGAGTAACTTAGTAGCGACCTTCTCAGATCGTCCAAATCTGCAAATGGCTGCACGCGTCTACGCTGAATTACCTCTTCAGCGATTTTCGGCGCATCAGACAAACCTCCAAAAGTAAAAGCTGCCTCAAGCACGTGCCGTGGTGCCGTATTTACGTTAACTTTCGTGCAGGCCCACCTACTGATATATTTTAGAGCTGACTCTTTTCTACTTTCGCTAACTATGGTTGGCCGAGCAAGCATCTCGGTATCGATAAGTGAACTATGAAAAAGCCTTGCAAAATCAGCATTTTGTCTGGCAAGCTGATTAGCGACAGAAATTGTCTTACGGCTTCGCCGCTGTCGGGCAGACCTTTGTTGCCGAACGGCAGCGCGGCCCTTCTTTGTGCTCTGTTTCGATTTGCTCTCTTCTTTGGAGTCGTTTTTAACATAAGTTGATATCGGTTTGAATTCGAGCTTGAATGGCTTTATTTGGCTCACCTCTTTTAGTTGTTTTTTCATTGCACTAATCTCATTAGTTCCGAGTCTCATCCATTCACAGAAAGTCTCGAATCCCGCCTCAACTTCGAGTTGCACATTCTTGTCTGTTAGCAACATCCAGCCGAGCGGATATTTTGCGTTCTCATCCTCAATTTCAATTCTCAATTTGGCAGAACCAATCTCAAACTCTATAGGCTCAGTCACATACGGCCAAGGTGGGCCATACGGACCGCTTATGACGATAGGAATGAATCTACTAAGCTCATCGGCCTCGTCTGCATCAGAGTCACTGATGTCATTGGTATTGCCATAGCTATCGAAGTAGTTTGAACCAGTTTTCTTGGGTATGCCATTATATGTAGTACTTTCAGATAGAAGATCCTGGTACTCCTGCTCGGAAAGAAAAAACAGGTCGGAAAAATCCGGCTCATTTGGACGGCTGATAAGTTCAGGCTGCAAATCCTCTAATGTGGCAAGCGCATATTTCAATGCCGAATCACAACCGTAACGTGCCTTGCAGTAATCCATAATATACTGCTGGCGATGACGCTGGGCGGCAACGCGATTGGTTAAAGTATAGCCCAATGTCGATAAAACGACCAGCACCACAAGCGTTACCAGCAATACGATACCTGCTTTATTTTGGCTGCTGTGATTGTTTAGATGTCCGTGTAGTTTGCTCATTAGTCTCATCTTCTTCGGTCGAGAACATCTCGAATCCTATTCTTCGAGTCCTGTCGATAGCTATTGTTCGCACGATTTTGTTTTCATCCGGCACATCGAGTGTGCCACTGACCGTTTGGAAAGGCTCTGCAAACGAGATAGTCACAACAATCCCAGGCGGCATCACAGAACTCGTCCACCTATTCTGTAAAGCTTCTCCCCTCGGTACCTGGATCCGAAAATTGGTAATGCCTGCACAAATCGGCACAAAGGAGTACCTTCTCTCCCAGCTTTCTCTATTTTCATCAAGCAGTTTGTCATCCGGAACCATACCGGTATGGCTGCGGTACAGAACCAGGCTATTGACGTCAGTATCTACATTACCTTGCCAAACGATCTCTTCAAATGTCTGTTGCTCGTTTCTTTTGTCATAGATGCTCTTTACAATTCTCAACTGTGCCGTAGCAAAGCCTTTCTCAAACTTATTCACCACGCTAATCTTAGTATCGGCACCAGGTGCGATTATCTTGTCGAGGTCTTCGGCGATTAGCTGAATAACTATTTGGGGAAGCTGACTATTGTCCAACCTTTGTAGAATTGCCGTCGCAGACTGCTCGGCCCGGCTGTAAATGCCCAACACAGCCGCTAACACCATAGCTCCAATCGTCAGGGCTGCGAGCACCTCAGCCAGTGTAAAGCCTGACCGAACATCGGACATTTCGGCTCCTCTTGCCACACTGTATGAACACAAACTCATCATCTAAATAAAGTCACTTACTTGCTTCTCGACTTAATAAGCTCCATGATTTCATCGAAGTCCATATTTTCAAGTTCCTCGTATGTCAGACCTGTGGCAGGATCTACCTCGTCCAAAGAATTCTTTTCTTCGGATCGGTCCTGTTCATCTAAGTCGTACTCTTGGTCTGTTTGTTCTAACATATCCTTAATAGAACCAATTTGAAGATTCTTCTGCTCATCACTAGGCTTGCCATCGCTGGCCCGGTACAGATCGAGGTTAGTCTTGATAAAAGCGCCATCTTCGGTAGTAAGCATGCCGTCTTCGATCCACTGCTCGATAGTCTCGACGTCAACGCCGGCATAGTCCGCGGCTTCCTCGACAGTCTCGATGACCTCGTCATCGGCCAATAACTCCTCTTCTGTTCCCTGCTTTTCCTCTATGATCTGCATCAGTTGTTGTTTCGTTATGTTGGTCAACCAGTGCGTCAGTTCAACTGTCTGAGCTTGGCCTTGTGTATCCTCATATTCAGATGAACAGACCGCCCTAACCCACATTCGGTTCGTTAGTGGCTCGTAGAACGTTTCAACGACTGTTTGCCATGTAACGTTAGGATATTTATCACTACTGCCATACTCAACATTTTCTTTCAACGAGCTTAAAGCAAGCAGTCTCTCCATGTTCTCCCGTGCAACTTCGAAGGCATGCATGCGGAGCGTCGAATTCGTTGCCGAGGCTACACAGCGATTGATAACAACCAGCACACCTGAACTGAGAATCGCCAATATGATCAAGGCAACTACTGTTTCTACTAAGGTAAAACCTGTGCTTTTTCTATTTGACGCTTCGGCAAGCATATCACACACTAAATATGTTCAGTCAGCACAACAGCGTGATGCTCTCATGCTCTCGGTTTTAGAACGGCAATTCATCTTTAGCCTTAGGCACAAGAAGTTCGACATCACCTTCCATCAATCGGGCGATTCTATCCAGTCGGTTGACCACAACAGAGTATGGTTGTTCGTCCTCGTTAAGCAGGACGATTTTCCCGCCGTACTGCCAACCAGCGTGTCCTGCTCTGAACTTTGCTCTGCCTTCATTTGTGAAGTCGCCATCGTCGAACTCAACATAAGCGACCCAACAGTTATCTCCAAAATCACCTTCGACGATAATCTCTTCTTCTAGAACTTCTGATAGATCGGGCGTTGTAATCTCCCGAAGCAGATAGCTTTGTTCGGTTAAATCGATAATTACTTCATATCTTCTTTCACTCTCGGCTGCTGCCGAGGATGCCATTTGCACCGTTGAGACAAAGTCCTGCAACTGTGCCCTAAATGTATTTTTTCTGATAATACCGAAAATGTTTATCTGTGCCAGAAGCACAAACAGCGTTATTATCATGATAACAATTATCAGCTCAATCAGCGTAAAGCCACATCTTGTATTGCGTATCCGTTCTCCGCAGCAGCGCTGCTGCGAAGGATGAATTGCGTATTGCGTATTGCGTACATCTGATTTTACACGTATCACGCACGCCTGCCCTGAGCAAAGCCGAAGGGACGCACCACGCACGCCTGCCCTGAGCGAAGCCGAAGGGACGCAATCAGTATGCATCTGTACTGAGCAAGTCGGCATCATAATCCTCACCGCCCTCTTCGCCGTCGGCGCCCAGGCTTTTGATTACAAATGGTTTGCCGCTCTCCGGGTACTGTTCATAGATGAAATCGTTCCCCCAACCGTCCTTCGGCAGGTCCGTGGTTTCAAGGTATCCGCCGGGCTGATAGTTTGGGGCATCCTCTAATGGCTCAACGAGAACCAAAAGCCCTTCTTCCTCAGTCGGGAATCGACCGGTATCCATCTTGAATTGGTTAATAGCATTGTGCAAAAGCCTTAGGTTTGTCTTTGTGGTCGTGACTCTTGCTTTGTCTGTCTGGCCGACAAAGTTTCGCACAACCACCGCCGCCAGCAACCCCAGGATGATTAGTACAGCCATCAACTCCACCATCGTGAAACCGGCTCTATCGTTTCTTTTTTGTTTACCTTTCATCTTCATATAGGCTCCTAAACGAAATTATCAGATTTCAAGTGCTGATATTTTCAAGATCGGTAATATCGTTGCGTATGCGATTAGGCCAATTATTGCCGCCATTACAATTATAATAATGGGTTCGATTGCAGCACTGAGGCGTTCAATGACTAAGTCGGTCGAGGCCTCAAGATTGTCACTAATGTTTTTCAGCATGATTTCCAGCTCACCACTTTTTTCTCCCACAGCGACCATGTGGGCAATAGCGGGATCGATAACTCCGCTGTCTCTAAGCGGCGTGGCAATATCGGCTCCAGCAAGAATCCGTTCACGAGCCTGCTGTATAGCTCGCTTCATAAGGCTGTTACCGGTGACTTCTGATACTACACGCAGCGATTCAGCCATAGCAAGGCCTGAATTGAGCAGCGTTGATAGTGTAGAGGCAAAGCGTGAAACAACACGCTGTTTTATGAGCGGTCCGAACAAAGGCAAAGACAACAACAATTTGTCTCTCAAGTACGCACCACGGCTCGTCTTCAAAAACCTTTTCACACTATAAACGATCACGAACAAAACTCCAATAACGACGAACAACCGCCAACTGGTCAACACCGTCCCCACGTACATAAGTTGCCGGGTAATCCAGGGCAATTCCTGCCCAGCCCGCTCAATCTGCTCGCCGATAGTTGGGATAACCTTGGCTGTCAAAACAAGAATCGCGAAGATACAGAAGAGAATCAGGACGACCGGATATATCATCGCTGTGATGACCTTCGATTCAACGCGCTGGCGTTTTTCCATGAAGTTGGCGATTGTAGTGAGGCTTGTTCCCAGCGACCCGGTAACCTCACCGACCCGGACCATACTAACGTATATGACGTCAAAATAATCACTGTAATCTTTCAGAGCATCGGTAAATGATTCGCCCGTGACAACACGGTCTCGAATGTCGGTCAGGGCATTTTTGAACCGCGTATCGCTCGTCTGCACAGTAAGAACTGAAAGGGCTTCGGTCAGCTTGATCCCTGAACTAAGAAGCGTTGCCAGTTGTTTGGTAAAATCTATGATCTGGCTCTTACCGGTCTTGGTAAAAAGGGAAAATAGTGCAACCCTTCCTTTAGTTCTTGAGCTGATTTCTGTTATCGACGAAGGGTGGATGCTCCGAACACGCAAATGTTTGCGGGCAACGTAGGGGCTTTCAGCAGTAATTGTACCCCTGACCTTTTTGCCGCTTGCTGCTATTGCTGTGTAATGATATCTCGGCATAAATAGGGCTCGTAATCAGAAACTGACTGGCAAGGGGCAAAGGCACATAGGGACAAAGATTCAATCCCTAAGGGACTTTGTTCCTCTGACACTTTGTGCCCATTGCTCTTTAATATTTACATTCTAACTTTCACACTACATCCGCCTGCGTGACTCTCAGAACTTCGGAGACAGTTGTTGTCCCCGCAAGCACCTTCCTTGCACCATCCATTCGCAGCGTTTGCATCCCTGCGTCAAGTGCGATCCTCTTTATTTTACCGGCAGTTTCTCTCCTGTATACAAGCTCCTGGATTTCTTCGTTTATTAACATTAGCTCATAGATGCCGGTTCGGCCGCGATAGCCGGTTTGAAAACATTTTTCGCAGCCTCGTCCGACATAGAACTTTGCGCCGTTCTTAGCGGCCACTTCACCCAGACCAAGCTCTTTCAATTCGTGAGCGGAAGGCTCAGCCTCTGTTCTGCAATCCGGGCACACTTTTCGTACAAGTCGTTGAGCAATTATAGCAATCAAGGATGAACTAACCAGGTACGGTTCCACACCTAGGTCCAAAAGTCGACTTACCGCACCTGCTGAGTCATTGGTGTGCAGCGTACTGAAAACCAAATGGCCTGTCAGTGACGACTGTATCGCCATCCGTGCTGTTTCGACATCTCGAACCTCACCGACCATTATCACGTCCGGGTCCTGACGCAATACATGCCGAAGCGACGTCGCGAAATTCATTCCTTTCTTGCTTGCAACTTGAATCTGGCTTATCCCTTCGAGCTGGTACTCAATCGGGTCTTCTATCGTTATGACGTTCTTCTCAGCCGAATTGATTCTGTTAAGGCACGCGTAGAGAGTCGTGCTCTTACCGCTACCTGTCGGCCCAGTCACAAAAATCACGCCATGCGAGCGGTCCAGCAGAGAATCGAATGTTTTCAAATCGTTTTTCCACAGACCAAGCTCATTCAACCCGAACAGCCCTGTACTTTTGTCAAGGAGCCTCAGCACGCTGCGCTCGCCGAAGCTGGTTGGAACAGTGCTTATACGTAGATCAACCTCACGCTGACCCAACCGTACGCTGCATCTACCATCCTGTGGAAGACGACGTTCCGCGATATCCATGCCTGCCATAACCTTGATACGAGAAATAATCAGCGGCAATACATTTTTGTTCAGGCTCAAAACGTCGTACAAAATGCCATCGATACGGTAGCGAATCTGAATCTTCGATTCATAAGGATGAACGTGAATATCGCTCGCCCTTAATTGGAGAGCACGAAAAAGAACGTCATTAACAAGTCTTATAACAGGAGGACGATTCACTACGTCGAGCAGGTCGTCCGAAGCAGATACCTCGTCGATTATTTGGTCGAGGTTTTGCGAGTCAAGTTCTTCTGCTACTTCCTCTATGACTGTTGTACGCTGCTCGTATGCAACATCTATAACGGACGTGATTATAGCACGAGTGGATACCGCCGGCTTGACCGCAAGGCCCGTCATCTTTGAGACGTTATCCAGAGCATTAACATCCAACGGTTTGGACAAGACAACCGTCAGTTCTCCGTTGTCGATATCCTGCCGTATACCGATAAGGTAATGGTGCTGGGCGTAGGTGGCAGGAACCGCTTCTACGAACTCGACTGGCACAGCCTTTTCGGAGATTTCTGGCAAGAACTCCCAGCCCAGCGCCTCAGCAAACAGCTTTAAGACGGCATCTTCTGTAAAGTATGGGCAGCCAAGCAAAATTTCGTCGAGCCGCTCTCGGCGGCTGTTCTCCTTGAGGAACTTGGCCAATTGCTCAGCATCGACCAAACCTGTACGTTTTGCAGTCTGTATCAGCAAGTCCTTCATGCGAGTACCAATATTGGTTAAATGGTAATTAGTTAAATGGTTAAATAGTTACCAGTAACCAGTTACCAAATCAGACTAATGAGCTTCAAGCACTTTAACCGGATCTAAAGGGTTTGGTTTTATGCCGGGCCAGTCCTGATGTTCCTGGAACTCCATCTCATATCTTTCAAAGGCCATTCTGTTTTTGTCTGATATACGTTCCAGGTCGGTCAGCCCTGCTGCCAGTGTCTCAGCCGGCCTTATGATCTCTGCTTTGACAAACACATATAATTTTCTTTGCAGGTCGTTATTGCTAACAGTTCTGAAGGCTCCTCCGATGATAGGCAGGTCACCCAGTATCGGCACTTTCGTTCCACCTTTGCTCTGATTCAGCTTCAACATTCCGCCGAGTATTATGGTGCTGCTGTTGGGAACTGTAACAATAGTATTGATTTCGCTGCTGGTTGTGTCCGGCGGTTTGTCTCCGGTTATTGTACCGAAATCCGACCTCGTCAATATGATGTCCAGCCGCAACAAATCTCCTTCGCTGATATGCGGCGTAATATCGAGGGTTATTCCTGCATCGTATCCTTCATAGTCGACCGCCGTTTCTATCACAGTAGTTTGCTCTCCTGCTCCACCTGTGGCCAGCGGAATTGAAGATCTCTTTGTGACATAAGTCGTATCCGTTGTTTGAATCGTACCTGTCGCGTTATCATTTACGAGAATCTTGGGTTTAGCCAGAATCCTACCGTAGTTTTTTTGCTGCATAGCGTTAATCAAAAAGTTTATATGCTTATCGCCATAGTAACCAGTGCCGATCCCTTTGTTGGAACGCAGATCGTTGAATTGGCTAAACCCGCTTTTAGCGAGATTGCTGATTATATTGGGATCAATAACTCCGGCTAGGCCGGAAGAAGCTGCCAAATTGGGGAAGCTGGAAATCACGTCAAGGTCAAAACTGAACTCGTCAGTTTTGGAGACTTCCACAAGCGTCACATCTATGAGGACTTGTGGCCTTCGTTTATCCAACTGCTTTATCAGATTCGCTATCCACTCCTGGTTTTTCTTGCTGGCATAGACAATCAGCGAAAAGGTATTTGGGTCCGGCACGATCGTTATCTGCTCTTCCTTCCTTATGATTCTCTCAATCTTGCCCTCTTTGTCTGTGACCGTTTCTTCAATCAGGCCCTTTAACACCTCTGCCAGATGGCCTGGAGACTGGTTCTCCAGCGGATAGAGCTTGTAGGGTATCTCCTCTTCTTCGGTCTTACGATCCACATATTTGATTATTGTCTCTATCTGAGCATGTTGCTCTGCCGTTCCGTTCACGAGAAGTGAATTAGTCGTTTCAATTACGACCACCTGTGGCTCCTCTACAAGAGCCTCTTCGGTCTCTGTCATTTCGGCAGTTCGTGTTCGTGCCGCTGCAGCTCGTGCCGCCGATTGAGCTTGGGCAGATGTGGCCGCAGGTGTTCCTGTGATTCGCGAAGAGGTAACCGCAGAACCACCGATTATTTCAAGCTCTTGCAGATTCTTCTTAACCTCCTCTGCATCCATGTGTTCGATCTTGTACAGTTTTAGTGTTCGCATGTCTTGCTGCTCAACGTCCAGTGCGTCAATCAACTCATCAACAAGTCCCAACTGCTCTTCAAGGCCAATCATCAGAATACGGTTGGTTCGCTCATCAGCATCAAGATAAACACTCGGTTGGGTTGGTTCAGCCGGTTGTTGTCTTGTCCGAGCTTCTCTGGCCCTTCGAGCTGCGAGTACTGCTGCTCTTCTTTGCGCCGCAGTCATTCCTGGTCTCACTGTCGGTTGCTCCGGTTCGGAGATAGTAATCGAGACCGTGCCCATTTGTTCTGCGAGTGTCTCTATTTTAGGAGCCAGAGTCCTTGCCATCGTGTATCGTAGCTGCCTGAACCTGAATTTCCTTGGCTTGCCGGGCTTATCGATCATCTCAAGAAGCTGTTCTACACGGCCCATGCGATACGTATAGCCTGTAACTATGAGCGTGCCTGTCTCCGGAATCGACGAGACAGCCGCACCGAGCTTCATTTTGCTTAACATGTTTTCCGCGTTGTCCGTACTTACATGCTGCAATTCAAAAACACGTGTTACAATTCCATCCCCATGCTCAATCCCAGGGGTCTCCGGTCGCACCAAAGCAGGGTCGATATCTAAAGCCTCCTGCACAGGTACAACTGTCACAAGATTACCTTTGCGAGTCATCACAAGCTGTTTGAATTTCAACACAGATTCGAGTAACGGATACAGATCCTCAACCCGAAGGTCTCCACGAAGTTTGCCGTGAAGCTTCAATGTCACTTCCCCCTTGACGTTGGCTGGGTCGTACATATAGGTCAGGCCAAGATACTCGCCAACCAGACTTAGAAGGTCAACAACCTCAAGCTTTTCAGGCAGATTCAACTTTAGTTCTTTACTTCCGTTGGTAATCGGCTTAGGCTCATAGCGCCGCATGTCTGCGGCTGCTTCAGTAACTTTGGGTGTCTCATCAGCGCTGTTCTCGGGCACAGTTACATCGTTCTGCTTAAGTTTGCTTTCTGTCTCCGGTTCCTTCACGGGCGCCGCTGCAGGTTCTTGCTTTGGCTCCTCCACAGGCTCCGGCTTGAGCTGCTGCTCGGTTTCAGGCTGGAACTTCGGCTGCGTTTTTTTTGACTCAGCCATACGTTCAGGCTCTATCTGGGAGTTTGACTGCAAGTTTGGCTCGAGATGGCGCTGCTGCTCTTGTTGAAGAGCAGCAATTTTTGCTCGCAGATCTTGAGCCTTAAGCAAAGGCTTTGGCTCCGGTGTTTCTTTCTCTGCCGAGGGCTTTGGTACATTAAGTTCCACCGCCTGTGGCACTTCTGCTAAACGCGTTGGGGGGGGTTGTGTGTTCCTTACCGTCTCTTCTGCCAGCAAAACAGATGAGTTCTCTACAACGGAAATGATTTGTTGCAGCTTACTAACAGGTGCAATTGTCAAGACCACGTTATTGTGAATGTCTATAATCGCCTTGGTGGGCGCGCTATCATCCGGTGGATTAGCGAAGCTACCAATTGATATACTTCCTACTGCTGCCGCAATCTGCTCATTGGCTGGAAGATTCCTGACCGTCGAGGCTGGAGCAAGCTTCTCCACGACGAAAAGCTCTTTAGAATCGACGACCTTCAATACAACGATCGCCTTAGCAAGTTCATCAGGCTGGGCAGTTACTAAGAGTGCATTAGTATTGGGGATCTGTGAAACAGTGCCGAGCTTGAGCTCAGAAAGGTACTGCCTGCCCCGCTGTGCCGATATGTATCTTAACGGGAAGAACTTGTGTCTAACAGTCCCGGATGCCGTGGATTGCTCAGCAGCAAAAATGCAACTGTTGAGTAGGAAAAAACTTAATATCAGAATTAGAGTAAAAGTTTTACTCGAGTCCCCACGACAAAAACGTCGTTCCATCACCATAACTTACCTCGCAACATAGGGGGGGTCCCATTTTGCGGAGACTTAAGTGCAAAATGAATGCACATTTCTGGCCCCAGCAGTGAATGCGAAAACAGAGACCCTTATTAAACCAAAAATCTGCACTTTCCATACGATATAGGTTCAACAAACGCTAATGACAAATTCTCATCTATCTAATCAGACATAGAATCAACCCGAAAGTTCCCATGCTGTACAAAAAAAAACGCCATTTTCAGCACTGATAGGGCGGAGAAACCCACCTGTTCCAAACAGACTAAAGATCGTCCATCCCGCTGGATAGAGGCCGATATAATCGTAGTATTGAAAATCAGCGAGTGTTCAATCTCTGAATTCCCTGCCTGATGTATGGAAGATCAGCACAATACAGAGAAAAATGCGGTTTTCAGTCCTATAAGTAACACTATATTGCAATTGGAATTTAGCTAATTCTTTCTTCGAATTTAGCCAAGAACGTTGATAAATCTTAGTGCTTTCGGTGGCTTAAAGGTTCTCGACGCTACCTTGAATACGAGAAATCTACAGCTATTTTATTTGTTGGTAATAAGAATGTGCTGCTCTGATGGCCATGACTGGCTATTATGGGCTTTGGTTGGGTTCTTCTTCGATATCCTTCAACTTTTTACCTAAATCGCCCAGATTTTCAGCCTCCTCGGCGCTCACACGCGGCAATTTTAGGGTGGAGACTAATTCCTCCATAAGTGCAGCCTTCTCCTCGGGGCTTGGCCCGGAATCGGTTTTGTCGGACTTGAAACTTTTCTGCAATCCTTTGAGCCTGCCGACGAGCTCTTCCAAGGCTTCGCTATCCTCGGCTCCAACCTGAGGATGCGAGCTACGTGACCTATTTAGGCTCCGCCTGTCTGCTATGGTATCGCCACTCTTGCCTGCGCCAACCAAGGTGGACGGCACAGCTTTTTTTCTGTCTATAGCTGAAGAAAAAGGTAATTCGCCTTCAAGAAGATTCGTCCTCGCCGGTTTCTGAGCAACCTCTATCTCGTAAGTCCTTTGGCCATCTCGAATAACTACAAGGCCGTCCTTAACCTGGTCGACGATAAGATGCCCTATCTCGCTTGTTTGTCTGACCCATCGCAAACCTTTGCCCGGCTCATCAATAAATGCAAGCGACTGTTCAGGATTTGATGGGAAGAAGCTCGTCCCCACGAGCGTAAATTTGGCGGAGACGCTTTCAGGTCTGGGTTTGATGGCATTCGGAGAACGACGACCGTTAGCTACCGGTCGGGACTTGGCAGGCGGGTTCAAATACAACGCGAAGGTTTCCGCCTGCTTTACAAGCGGGGAACTCTCTTGACCACCGGTATTTTTATTGGCAGATGCGCTATTGAACTGCTCTACAACGGTGGGCGAATTGATGAAACGCTCAGCCTCTTCGTCACTACGCGCACCGAAAACTACCGGGAAAACTAAAAGTATACCCGCAACGATGACTGCCACTATGCTCGTTATTCGTAACGTCTTTATCATAAATCTTCAGAGCCTCTTACTTTTTCGACACTGCTGGGAGCATTAGGTTCCATCCAATGCACAATTTTTTCCAGGTAAATTTCCTCACTCCCAGTATAGTCGACGCTCTGTTCGGGCGTATGGCAATCTGTACAGGTGGATTGAGGTTCAGTAGTCCATGCTTCTCCAGAGGTCCTAATATGCTCTGAGCCGGGACCATGGCAGTTCTCACACCCGACGTTTTTAAGGTGGTCGGTCTCGCCAGGCCAGACAAAGCCGCTTTCGTAATCCATTCCCACAACATGGCAAATAACACATTCGGGATCAAACTGAGAACCGACCTCCTCGAGTGTAGCAAAAGCACCTGCATGAGCTTTGCTGCCCCACATTTCGTATTCGTAACTATGACATTCTTGACAGGCTTTCGAACCAACATACTCCAAGCCGTCTGATAACGGTAAACGAAGATAGGTCTCTAACAGCCTGCTTTCCTCCACGAGCCGTTGGTAGTGCTTATACAACTCAACCAGCGAGCTATCCAGCGGCAGGTCCTCGGTCACTGGTATGGCAGAAAAGTGCAGCTTCAGTTTGTCTATAGCTATCACCGGAGCATTTTGTACAGCCGATTGCTGCATCGCCGGCATACCAGAATCCAGAGGATTTTCTTCCTGAGGTTGAATTTCCAGCTTGCATACGTATCTGCCGAATCTGCCCACCGAGAACACCAATGGTCTGGCGAACTGCTCGCTGATCATTCTTGGCTCGTCCGAGTCAGCAGGGCAAATTATGCAATCGATCGCCGGCTCATCTTGCGCAATAGAATGGATAATCGCAGTATCGTACCTGTTAAGGATTAGAATATTTAACGCCTGGGCATCTGCCGGAGCGGGAAAAAGCTCGCTAATCTTTTCCGCCGAGTTTATATCAACATAGAAACTAACGATGGTTACGTTCAAAGGGCTAACTCCGAGGAAAAATTTCGCTGCGAGCTTAACCGGCAGACTTATCCCAGTTGGATTGCCTGAACTAATGGCATTGAAAGATATAGCGATTTCGTCTATAAGTCCCAATTGCCGGGCTATCTCTATATCCTCATGGGTCAGATTAACCAGGTCATAGCCAAGCATCCTGAATGCATCAATTATTATCCCGAATTTGATTAGGTCCTGTTGGTTATTACTCTCTACGAATGATCCGGTATCGATGATCAGCCTGCTTTGTTTGGCCACACTGTTCAGTACTGCTGCACGTCTGTCAAGGCCACCGAGTTGCCCACCTGAGCAACCACACGGCTTGAGCGCTCCAAGTTCGCTGCCGGTGACAAAAATAGTCAGGACGTTGACCTGTTGACTCGATTCAGTGGCCTGCTTTTGCGGTCTGCTTGGCAAACACGAAGTCACCGCTATTGCCGCAAGGCATACTGCGTACAACACACTAAGACAAGTTCCTAACCGTGTCATGAGAGCTTGCATGGTTTTTTACAGCGCAAAGTACACGTAACTAAGCCTGGAATTATAGGGTAGGCCGATTTTTTTTATCGATCCGCGACCTGCTGTCAGAGACCGGCTCATGTCATCACGACGGGCGCATCACTTTCTTGAATAAAACCATCGACAAGTAACTGCGAGCTTTCCTCCCCCTTTTATGTTGATGAGCAATTCGTCTGTGAATAAACTCCTATTTTCTTGTTGAGCTGGTGGTGTTATCTGGAGATCGAACTGGTAGCCGTTGCGGACTTTCTTCTGCTCCAAAACCTTTACAGTATTACTCCTTGAAGAAGCCGACTCAATCTCGAAATCCTCATCGTAGTTACTTAGTACCCAGACTGTTCTGTTTATTGGTTTGCCCGGCTCAGCATTGAAAACCATGATCTGAGGTGGAGTAATTTTGAACCTTTTCAGCCCCTCAAAGAAAATTGTGACTTTTTTACATTCTGGATGGCTTAGTCTGATATTGATGTTTCCTTGTGTATTCTCGTGAAACTTTTCTATATTCACATGCGGTCGAAGAACGAATTTTGTTGCTTCTACCGACGCATCATAATCAGCCATTATGCAGCCGCCGGTCGAATCGATGGCCGTTATCGAAAATGGCCTGCTATCGAGACTGACAATTGTAATTTCCGGGACGTTGGGTTCCTGTCCCTTCAAAGAAATCGTAAGCCTTTTAGGCTCATAATCGACCCTCTGCACAATCTTGGCCTTTATATTTAGCATAAGTCTTGGTGAATCCTTATCGTTACTATTGACATAGAGTTTTCGTCTCATCAAACCTGGCCGCGGAGGTGCATTATATTGCACCGTTAGCACGCCACTTTCGCCCGGCTCAAACTCATTTTTGCTCAATTTCACAATAGTACCACAACACCGCTCGACTTTCGTAATCTTCAATGGAGCATCTCCGATGTTTGTGAACTTGAATTCCCCTGTACTGCTTGTCTCAGATCCAACTTCACCAAAATCAAACTCGACCGCTTCAAATTTAATCTTCGGCGCCGGTTTCTCAGCTTTTGGCTCTTTTGCTGCAGTATGGGCGGATGTGACACTCACTTTTTCCCGAATGACAGGTGCCTCGACTTCGGTTTGTACTGTCTCCGACTCAGGCGGACTTGATATTTTACGGTCCTCAGAGGTGGCGGGGTATCCTTCAGCGGAAGTCTGCTCTTGGCAACCAACAAGCATAAGCGGATTGACTAAAACCAGAAGACATAAAGTCATAATTGTGATATTATGCATTTGGTTTGTTATTTTAGCCGTAATGATGGTATTGCGTCTCATATCTTTGACTCCAAAATTCGACCATAGTTCCGAGTACCTCTAACAAAGTCCCATTTAGGGAACCTAAAATTCTAATCGAACATACTCCGGAAAGCAAGCCATTTTCAAGGCTTACGACCTTTATCAAAGATAATTTCGGGAAAATCTATTGAAATGTTCACTCAAATCGATAGAATTTGTACAGGCGTATTTGGAGAACTTCAATTATGAAAGAAGGCATACACCCAAAATATGATAAGGTAGTGGTTCGTTGTGGCTGTGGCAACACTTTCGAGACGCGCAGCACAGTGAAGGAAATTCACGCAGAGATTTGCTCTAAGTGCCATCCATTCTACACCGGCAAGCAGAGGTACGTTGACACTGCCGGCCGCATCGAGCGATTCCAGAAGAAGTATGGCAAAAGCTACATAAAGAAGACGGAAAAAGATCAGCAACAATAGCTGGCTTCTTCAATGTTTACAATCCGAGCTCTCGCCCCAACGGTACGGGGACGAGAGCTCGTTGCTGTTTGGACCGAGCGAGGCAGGCTTTGTACGTAGTTCGGTTTGTGCACGCTATATCCGGTTGAGCAAGGCACATAAATCAATGGTTGGCGAAAAAGACAATTTGTTGGAGAAACTCGACGAGATAGAGCAGCGGTACGAGCAAGTAGAACGCCGGCTCTCTGACCCCGCTGTTGCCGGTGACTTGGCTAAGCTCATAGCTCTGTCGAAAGAGCAAGGCAAACTCAGATCGATAGTAGCCAAATATCGCGAGTACAGAACGGCGGTAGCAGGCATCGAAGATGCCGAACAGATATTGAACGATAACACCGCTGATGATGATTTTAAAGCGTTGGCGCAAGAAGAGGTTCTCACCCTTCAAGACAAGAAAAACGCGTTGTTTCAGGATATCCAAAACACCTTGGTAATGGCCGATGACATGAATGTCGATTCGGTCATAATGGAAATTCGGGCAGGCACAGGCGGCGAGGAGGCAGCTCTATTTGCACGAGATCTGTACGATATGTATATAAGATATGCTGACACTCACAAATTGAAGGTCGAACAGCTTCACTTCAGCCCGACAGAGAAGGGCGGGTTTCGTGAGGTAATTTTCAGCGTCAAAGGTGATAGTGTCTGGTCGGACTTAGGCTATGAAGGTGGCGGCCACCGTGTTCAGCGAGTGCCCGAAACGGAATCCCAGGGCAGAGTACATACATCCGCTGCAACAGTGGCAGTGCTGCCCGAGCCGGAAGAACTGGATATCCAGATCAACCCGGATGATGTCATCGAGCACGTTAGCAGATCCAGCGGACCTGGCGGACAAAACGTCAACAAGGTCAGTAGCGCCATCAAGCTCGAACACGTCCCGACCGGAATTACGGTCAGCATGCAGGATGAGCAAAGCCAGCACAAGAATCGGGCAAAAGCGTGGCGAGTCCTGCGAAGCAGGCTCTACGAATACCATGAGAGCAAAAGAAGGGCCGAGCGTGATTCACAGCGCAAAAGCATGATCGGCTCCGGCGACAGATCTCAGAAGATCAGGACCTATAATTTTCCTCAGAACCGAGTTACAGACCACAGAATCAATTTGTCGCTGTACAGCTTGGATAAGATAATGGCCGGCGACATAGATGAGTTGCTCACGGCCCTGAAAGAGCACGACCGGCAAGAGAGATTGAAAAACCTCTAACCGTACCCAGAGATAGCTAACTCATATCCACGGCAGGGTACAACTGGCAAAACGCGAGAGATGAGATGATTGTCGTCGTTACGGGCATGGTTGGCCTCGATAAGAAAAGCTATCTTCAGAAGGTCTGCCAACTCTCAGCGCAGAGGCAAAAAGAGGTCATGCTATGTAATGTCGGCGACATGATGTATGCCGAAGCCCCCGATATCTCACCCGGCAAAATACTGGACATCTCGCTGAAGAGATTAAGTTCGCTTCGCCGCAGCGTTTTCAAAGACATAATTTCAAGGGCCGATAAGGCCCCCAATTTGATTGTCAATACCCACGCAACTTTCCGTTGGAAGCATGGCCTATTTCCAGCGGTTGATTTTGATCAGATGCGCCAACTTAACACTGACATGTACATCTGCTTAATTGACGGCGTAGTCACCCTGCATACGCGTCTTTCAAATGAACATGCTATGGAGCATAGCTTAAAAGACTTGATCGTCTGGCGAGAAGAAGAGATCATTAGCACTGAAATGCTTTGCAAGGGTATCAATGATAAGGTTCCGTTTTACTGCCTGGCTCGCGGCTCGAATCAAGATACTTCCGAGACTTTCTACAAACTCGTATTTGAAGATAAAGTCAAAAAGGCGTATTTAAGTTTTCCGATGACCGCCATAGAAGGCCTGGATGATGTCAGGGCAGATATTGACGAATTTCGCCGACACATAAAACAATTTTTCATCTGTTTTGACCCGGCTGACCTTGAAGAGTCATATTTACTAAATCAAATTGGAAAAGCTGAAAAGCAGGGTCTTCACTATGTTGAAGCAACAGCGTTAGGCAAAAAGGTCAAATTTAATTTGGATGAGGTCAGGCAGATTCAGCGAGACATCAACAGCCAGATATATGCCCGTGATTTCATGCTGATCGACCAGTCGGATATGATAGTCAGTTTTATTCCAGCCCTGCCTGATGGAAGAGCTGCGATATCCAGCGGCGTTGAAAGAGAACTCCAGCACGCACACGAGGCAGCCAAAGAGGTTTACGTGATATGGACCTCAAAACAGCTTCCTTCGGTATTCGTTACGCAAACGGCTACAAAAGTCTTCACCGACTTGGCCTGCGCAGTGCAGTTTTTCCAAGCCAAGGGATCTATTCAAAAATGAATTTCACACACGAGAAAGACTCGGTGTTGCCCAGGAGACAGACTATGATTCGCTGCAATATCTGTATGATAGCTTTGGCTGTAATTTTACCTCTTACCATCTCATCGAGAGTTCAAGCTGGCATTGCCGAGGAAAGGCAGATTTTGGTGGTGCTCAGATTTGATGATTACTCCAGCAGGAGCCATACAGACATAGAAACCAAACTAATCGATGCATTCCAAAAGTACAATATTTCTTGCACATTTGGAGTTATTCCATATGTATGTGCTAGGAACACTTGTGATCCCCGCACACAGGATGTTATCCCATTGACTCCGGCGAAGGGGGAAATCTTAATCAACGCTATTAAAGCTGGTATTTTGGAGGTGGCGTTACATGGTTACTCCCACCAGACAGTTTGTGAAACGAACGGATATACCGAGTTTCATGGAGTCAATTATGATGTCCAATTCGAGAAGATAGCGAAAGGCAAGAGCTTTTTAGAGGAATTGTTAGGTATACAGGTAACAATTTTTATTCCACCATGGAATAGCTATGATTTGAATACAATACGAGCCCTAGAAAAGCTACAGTTCAGGTGCATCTCCGCGGACGTAAATGGTGATGCAGAAGAAACATCTTCCTTAAAATTCTTGCCGAGAACGTGTGGTCTTCCGGAATTACGATATGCGGTCGAATCAGCAAGAAATGTTCCTGAGATTCAACCTATTATTGTCGTCCTCTTTCACGAATATGATTTTCTTGAAATTGATAAGGAACATGGCAAACTTACGTATCGGGAGTTTATTGAGCTTTTAGACTGGCTTACAGCCCAAGACGATATTCATATTCACTCGATTGATCAAACGATTGAAATGGCTGCTGGTTTAGGTGCACATCGCCTCCTGCTACACCATAGACTTTATTATAAACCTCCTTCATTTGTACCACCCTTTTTATTCAGACTCTATTTTCCCACTGGGGTTTACTTGAGCGAAGCTAGCATCGACAATTTGAGACCAAGAAGTATGAAAACTAAGCTTCTTATGCTCACATCGGTTTTCTATCTAGCGATGCTACTGCTGTCTAGTGGTATGTTTTTCCTTGCAGGATTTATTCTGTTCCCCAAGTTGGGACCTGTGATACCATTTGTCAAATATGGTGCACCAACTCTCTTGGTTTTGCTATCAATTTATGCCCTTCGAAACTTAGAGCTTGGTTATAGAGGTGCGATGGCCATAGCGGTAGGTCTTGGCTATTGCATTGGCCTGTGGAGTTGTCCTGCAAAGCCTGGAAAACAAGATCATTTGGAGCAGGAATGATAGTTAATAACAGGATTCGAAAAAGAGTAACATAAAAGTAAACTAAATGACTTTGCCAGAATTGTTTTTCTAATTTTCCATATCTTTGAGTTTCCTATAGATGGGAATTCTTCAAAGAATAGGATACAAGTAGAAAACAGTTTAAATACTGAGCATGGAACATGAAATTTTCAGTTATGAAACTTGTAGGTTGTATTGATCAGACATTGCTTGAGTCCACAGCAACAGAAGGGCAGGTCAGAGAACTATGTCGAGAAGCGAGGGCTTATGGTTTTCATGCGGTGTGCGTGAACGGGCGGTGGTTGTCTTTAGTAGCTGAATTGCTGAATGGTTTGAAGGTCAAGGTTGACGGGGTAGTGAGTTTGCCGTTTGGCGCCGATACTACCAAAATCAAGGTCGCTCAAGCTAAGGACGCGATCTTCGCCGGCGCGGACGAGATAGATATGGTTGCGGACCTGGCCTCAATCGTTGAGGGCGATGCGAGATATCTACGGTATGAACTTCAGGCTATGCTAAAGGTTTGTCGGTCGATGAGGCCGGCTGTACTGTTGAAAGTTATAATTGAATCGGCGGCTCTGAATCGGGAGCAAAAAATCTTTGCCTGCGAGATTGCAAACCAGGTGGGAGTCGATTTTATAAAAACCAGCACAGGGCTTCATCCAACCGGTGGCGCAACAATCGATGACATAAAGCTGATGAAAGAGACGGCTCCCAATTGTAGGATAAAGGCCGCCGGCGGAATACGTACTGCTGAGCAGGCTCTAAAAATGCTCGAAGCTGGTGCAACAAGGATAGGCACCTCTTCCGGCGTTCAAATCATAGAACAGTTCAAGGCAGGACAGATGAAATGACCATAGGAACGGTCGTCGAAACAGATAGCCCAACAGAATGCACACTATACTATAAAAGACTGCACTTGCCTATAGATTTATCTGCTTTGAGCGAGACATTTGCTGCTCTAAAGTCACCCTCGATTCTCGGGGGCAACCCGGCCAAGGCGCATGCGGGTAGATTCAGCTACTGGGCTGCTGAGCCAAGAGAGGTATTTGAGTTTCGGGCCGGCCAAAAAGACCCCTTTGAAAAACTGCATGGGGTCCTAAATAAATATAAATTAGAAAACCCCGCGATAAATCGCGGGGCTAAACGCTTAGCCCCCAAATCCTTCGACCTGGCTCAGGACAGGTTTATTTGGGGGTTGCCTAAGGGCATCTTTTGTGGCGGGTGGATTGGATATTTTAGCTACGAACTTGGAAGATATATTGAACGACTGCCGGAAACAACTATAGATGACCTCAAAATGCCTTTGATTCAATTGTGTTTTTACGATCGCCTTATAGCCTATGACCATATAGAGGGGGACTTTTGGCTGATTGCCCTGCATCTGCCGGGCGATTCGGAAAGCCCAGAAGAGAAAATAGTCGCTCTTGAAGAACGATTTTCCCAAGCCCAAAGAGTTCATCTTTCACAACCTGAATCTTGCGATATTGAGAACATTGATTTTGCGCAAGTTCGATGCAACATGAATAAAGACTATTACCTGCGAATGATTGAGAAAATAAAGAGGTACATCTATGATGGCGATGTCTACCAAATAAACTTCTCACAGCGATTCGAATGTGATTACACTGCAAGGCCGATAGACCTTTTCCACTGGCAGAACCACTACAATCCAAGTGGCTATGCAGCATATATTGACGCTGGGCGCTTCCATATAGTAAGCGCATCACCTGAGATGTTCATAACCATCAATGACGGCATAATCCAGACCAAGCCAATAAAGGGTACTCGCCGACGCGTCTTTGAAACATCCGAAAGCAACCGGCAAGCCAAGAAGGCCAACGACGCTAACTATACGGAACTGCTCGCCAGCGAAAAAGAACAAGCTGAGCTCAATATGATAATAGATCTAGAGCGAAACGACGTGGCCAGAATCTGTGAGCCGGGAACGAGAAAGGTACTTCAGCCCAGGACCATCGAGGCCTACCCGACGGTTTTCCATGCTGTGGCTACGGTTGGTGGACAACTTCGCAAAGACGTCACATTCTGCGACGCTCTAAAAGCAATGTTCCCAGGCGGCTCGATAACCGGTGCTCCCAAGATACGCTCGATGAAAATTATCGACGAAACTGAGCCTACAGTTAGAGCAGTCTACACCGGCAGTATTGGCTTTATCGGATTGGATGGCAATGTGTGCTTGAGTATCGCCATAAGAACAATTATTATCACGAATCAAACAGCCTTTGCCCAGACGGGTGGTGGGATCGTCGCGGATTCTGATCCCCAATCAGAATGGGATGAGACTATCACCAAGGCCAGGGCGCTAATAGCAGGAATAAATAGCGTATAGCGGGGAGCGGATAGCAAACAGGAAAAACCAAAAATTAAAATGCAACATTTTGAACAATAACAAAGGGTGTATTTTATGGTGGAAACAGGAGAACTACAAAAAACAGGCTTCCGCTAATGAGGATCGCTTAGTAGTTTTAGTAAAGCAGATCATTGACAAGACGAATCGCTTAGCAAGATTAGAGAAACAGCTACTATCAGAGGAACAAGAAAAAGTTAAAGGAGAACTAAAAGAATTAGAAAAAGGTTTCTGGGTAACTTTGCCTAAACAGAAGTTAGTGGGCCTCTGTATATTAGCAGGCTTTAGGTGGTGCGGCAGCTGGTTTTGGTGGCATTTGGCTTGTTTACCAGCTCATCAAGTGGCTTGTTATGGGTTTTTACGATTGAACCACGAGCACGAGAGTTAGTAAAAGTGAAAGAGAAACGACAAAAGAAAATATCAGAAATTACATGATGGCGGGTAGCCTGTAGTTATGAAGACAAAATCATTCAGAGACCTCATAGTTTGGCAGAAAAGCTATAAATTGGCGTTAGAAATATATAGAGTAACAAAAGACTTTCCAAAATCTGAAGTCTACGGCCTATCTCAGCAAATGAGAAAAGCAGCCGTATCTGTACCATCTAATATAGCTGAAGGCTACGGTAGAAAACATAAGGCAGAGTATAAACAATTCTTATCTATTGCCTATGGTTCATTGCTGGAGGTCGAAACCCAATATTCGTTAGCAGCAGACTTAAAGTATGTGGGTAAGTGTGAAATCATAGAAAACCTATTAAAAGAAGTCGGCGCCATGTTATATAGAATGCTAAACCCTATCCGCTAAACGCTGTACGCTAAACGCTATAATTATGGAAAAGGTTTTCTTAAATGATCAGTTAGTGGATATCGACAAAGCTTGCATATCAGTTACAGATAGCGGCTTTTTGTACGGAGCCGGACTTTTCGAGACGATGCGTAGTCATAACGGCGTGGTCTTTTGTCTGAAAGATCATCTGGATAGATTATTCTTCAGTGCAAATAGCCTATCGATGAACAACCCTTACGACAAAGAATATCTCATCGACGCCATATATAAGGTCCTGCATGTTAACAAGTTAACCGATGCCCGTCTCCGGATGACACTAACTAACGGCCCAATGGCTAAGTCAAACCAAAGGCCAAGGCCTACCTTACTAATAACCGCCACCAAGTTAGAGCCTTATCCGCAGGAGTATTACAACAAGGGTGTCATGGTCGTTTTATGTCCATTTAGGCAGAACGTTAGCGAACCGACCTACGGGCACAAAACCACAAGCTATTTTTCACGTATGCTCGCGCTGAATTGGGCACACCAAAGAAGGGCTGCTGAGGCTTTATGGTTCACGGTTGACGATCGTCTGGCTGAAGGCTCCATCAGCAATGTGTTTTTAATTAAGAACTCAGCGCTGTATACTCCGCCGATCGAAACGCCGGTGCTTGCAGGTGTCGCCAGAAAGACCGTTTGTCAGATCGCCTTAAGAAATTCCATCAAGCTGGTCGAAAAGAATCTTTATATAAATAATGTTCTTGAGGCTGATGAAGTTTTTCTGACAAATGTAATCATGCAGATTCTGCCGGTAATCAGTGTGGAAAAGCACACAGTAGGCGACGGCAAAGTTGGGCCGATCGCTAAAATGTTATATGAGCGTTTTAATGAATTTGTTAAGGATAATTGCAGGCCAAATCAGTAAAACAGGGAGCGAATATCGAAATGGCTGTGACAACCAGAATGTGATATAAGCTAATGTCCGCTCAAATATCAGATCGCGGTTTTAATATACCGGCCAAAGAGTAGATACAGGATCGTTTCTTGAGCTTTTGCTGATTTAATTTGAGTAACGCCGATGAAAGTAAGTGATATAGCAGTAACTATCGAAAAGATTGTGCCACTGGGGCTGGCACAAAGTTGGGACAATGTGGGACTATTGATCGGTGATCCTGAGCGGGAAGTTAAGAATATTCTGCTGACGATTGATGTAACAACGGACGTTGTTACCGAAGCCAAGAAGCTCAAAACAGATATTATTGTGAGTTATCACCCTGTAATCTGGGACGGTCTGAAGAAGATTACCGCCGACGGTCCAAGTCGTATTGTATACAACCTGATCCGAAATGGCATCGCGGTTTTTTCTATACACACTGCTCTGGATTCTGCCATCGGTGGTGTTAACGACGGCCTGGCGAAGATTATCGGTATTGAGAATGCTAAACCTATTGGTGATTACGTTGATTATCCTGCCAGTGAAAACTACAAGCTCATTGTCTTCGTCCCAGTCGAATCTGTGGGCAGCGTGTCAACCGCCGTTTTCGCTGCAGGTGCAGGCTCGATAGGCAACTACAGCAACTGCAGCTTTCAGGCAGAGGGCACCGGGACCTTTTTGCCATTGCAGGGTGCACTACCAGCTATAGGTGAAAAAGGTAAGCTCGAAAAAGTCCCCGAGGTAAGATTTGAAACGATAGTACCCGAAGAGAGTCTCGATAAGGTAGTCGCCGCAATGAAAAAAGCACATCCTTATGAGACACCCGCATTTGATATTTTTAGACTAAGCAATAGTGCAAGTAGGTTCGGCTTAGGCAGAATCGGCAAACTAAACCAGCCATTGTTCGTAAAGCAGATCATCAGTAGAATCAAGAAGCATACCGGGGCGAAAGCGTTTGGTGTGGTAGGAAACGAAAAGCGATTGTTAAAAACAGCCGCGGTTTGCGCAGGCTCATGCGGTAAGATTGTCAATCAGGTAATAGCCGCGAAGGCTGATCTGTACGTAACCGGCGAATTGAAACATCATCACGCACTTGCCGCGCAAGAATCGGGCGTAACCTGCATTTGTCTTAGCCATACAGTCTCGGAACGATTCATTTTGAAAAAGTTAGCCAGGCAATTGCAAAGCCGGTTAGAACAAGTGATAATCAAGATAAGCAAAAAAGATGCAGACCCCTTTAGGTGGAAGATTTTATGACAGAGGAGCAAATCAACAAGCAGATGTCCGATGAACAATATACCGAGCCTTCACAGCAGGACTTGGATTCCAGCTTCACTGACGGTGACATGACAAGCACCGAAAACGATAGCCAGACTCTTGACGAGGTCCAGGATGACGACGAAATGAGCCTCGCCATACAAAATGAGCCGACAGTCGAGTCTGTAATAGAAGCGATTCTCTTTGCCAGCGATGAACCTTTGTCAGAGACCAGGATCGCGGACATAGTAGAAAGTGGCGTCAAGCAGGTCCGCCAACACATCGATAATCTCAACGAAAGGTACGAAGTCAACAATAATGCCTTCAGAATAGAACAAATTGCTGGAGGCTATCAAATGCTAACCTTAAGTCCATACAATCATTGGCTTAAGAAATTACTTCGAGTGCGCGGCGACAGCAAGCTAAGCCCTGCGGCTTTGGAGACGCTAGCGATAATTGCATATAAACAACCGGTTATGCGTGCTGATATAGAGGCTATAAGAGGTGTCGCAGCAGGCGATATAATTCGGTCCCTTTGCTACAAAGGATTGGTCAAGATTGTAGGCCGAGCTGAAGTCCTGGGTCGACCTATGCTCTACGGCACAACGAAAAAATTCCTGGAACTTTTTGGCTTAAACTCGCTCAAGGATTTGCCAAAAATCGAAGAGCTCAAGAAGCCTCCTTCTTGAGTAGAGAATCTGTCTTGTCCCTTGGTGTCCAGGCTTATCGCACCTACTTCTGCTTGGATTTGCGCAGTTGCAGTTTGATTATTTCCGTTGTCTTAAGGCATTATCGGTTCGAATCGCCAGATATTCCAGCTACCACCTCTGTTTGACCTAAAATAGATGAACTTGCCGGTATAGTCCCAACTGGGGCCATCGTCTCTCGAACCGTTCGTTGTCAACTGTGTTTTTTGGGAACCATCTGCTGTCATCAGCCAAATGTCGAAATTCTTTCTCTTTTTCGAGTCTAGGCCTTCGTTGGAGGCATGCACTATCCATTTACCATCGGGTGACCATTTAGGATCAATAGCATCATAATCGATATTTTGCGTTAGCTGGGTCTCGCTGATACCATCTGTGTTCATATGCCATATTTGCTTTTTTCCGCTGATCTTGTCGTTGCGGACAAAAAGTATCTTGTTTCCATCCGATGAAATCTGCGGTGCTTCTCCTTCGCGTAGCTGAGTAGGCAAGCAGCCGTTAATGTTTATCGTCCATATCTGAGGTTCTTCCGCCCTGGGAGGATTAGAAGTATAGGCGACAGTATTACTATCCGGTGAAACCGAAGGCCAGTAATCCTCAGCCGATGTGCTTGTGATGTTCGTTATTCCACCTCCTCCGTCAGACTTAATCCGCCATAAGGTTGGATTCGCACTTGTGCGGTTCGAACTGAACACCAGATACCGGCCGTCCGGAGTAAATGATGGAAACAGATCTCGCCATTTCCCATAGGTCACTCGTGTTTTCCCAAATGAACCAATGGTCGTTTTCCAGATATTGCTATACGAGGTTCCATCCTCCTCTTCAACAATTACACGATACACTAAGACGTCCTCAGTTGGCGATAAGATCGGTGAACCGATCTGGAAAGACTGATCCTCGTTATTGGTAATCCGAGTCACGCTTTTAACATTCGGCGATCTCTCGATGATTTCGAGGTATGCCAGTGTTGGTTTGCGAATGATGGCCAACTTCACGCCTTTTTCTGTTACTTTTGGCTCGAAAGATACTAATTCAACAGAAACCGTCTCAATTTTTTCGAGGTCTAGGTCATATTGTTTTTTATCTTCCGGTTTGAATCCTATGATTAGTTGTTCCCCTTTGTATCCTTCTTTTTTAGCTATGATTTCGTATTGCTTGCTCTTATCGGCAAATCGCAGAGTTTTTGTTAAAGGCGCGATTCCACGTTCAACGCCGTCTATATAGATAGTGGCCATGTCAGGATTGGTGCTGATCCTCACAGTCTTTTCGATCTTTTCCAGGACGATATGATATTCTGTTTCCTCTTTGGGTTCGAGACGTATCGTTGCTTCTCCGTCTCTGTATGATGGCCACTTTTTAGCGACTACTTGGTATTGTTGGAGCTTATCATCGAACCGCAGCTTCTTTGTCAGCGGCGTGATTCCGCTTTCTTCGCCGTTTACATAGACTACGGCCATGTTGGGGTCAGTTGTGACTGTGACCATCTTGTACTGAGCGCATCCAGCGAAGCAGAAAATTATCACAGGCACAAAAAGTATTACTGGTATTAATCTCCCTATTTTATCCATCCTTATTGCACCTCCCATTTCTTAGGATAATTCTTACGATACACTCTCGCTTAAGTTCCAAGAATAATCAACCCGCTTTTCTTTGGATAGAGAAAGAGCTATAACTCTAAGCGATAGAAGATAAGTGTTGTGCATTACCTGTCAAGTGGTTTTTTTGGGAAAAATGGTCCGATCCAGAAATGGCTTGCAGCGTACCCTAACGAAGCGATAAAATTTTTGGCTGGCCCCGGGACACCGTTGCTCCTGGGTTAGCCCCCAACTTTACGTTGGGGGTCATAAAGAATTGTACAATGTGCACAGTACACTATGCCAATAGCCAATGGAAAATTGTAATGAGAAGAGAGATCCTGTTGCTTTTATTTTATACTTTATTTACCGTCCTCATGTGCGTTCAAGGGACCGCATTATAATGGCATACGCCAACACGACAGTGGAAGGAACGAGATGAGTGTTGAAGATGTAGCAAACGAATTTGTGGCAGCGATCAATCAGCATAATGTTGAGGCAATCTGTCAACTGATGACCAAAGATCACACTTTCATCGATTCGGGGGGAGATATCTATAGCGGTATTGATAATGATAAAATGAGACAGGGTTGGATTGGCTACTATAAGATGTTTCCAGATTACACGATTGACATCTCTGAAGTTTTTGTCTCAGGTAACACGGTCGTGCTACTGGGTAAGGCATCAGGCACCTACACGTTAGATGGGAGCCTAAAGCCGGATAATCATTGGCAGGTACCGGCAGCGTGGAAAGCTGTTGTCGTGGGTGAAAAGATAAAAGTTTGGCAGGTGTTCGCTGATAATTCGTCCGTAGTCGAAATCATAAGAAAAAATAAGAATGATTGAAGGGTATAATCTGCGATAGCATATAAATGGCATATATTTGAGGCCGGGGAGCAGTTGCATTAGATGGATTAAAGAGAAAGGAAATAACAGATGATACGAAAGATGACAGCTATTTTCGTTTTGACGCTGACAGGTGCCATACTCACTGGCTGTGTCAGTCAGCAGGAGCTTGCTTTCAAATCGATCGAAGGCAAGGATCACTCCGCCGTCACACCTGTGAAGCAGACCGTTGATTGGGCTGTTGAATGGTGGGGCCCACGTCATGACGCCGTTAATGAAAGGCTGAGAAAGGGAAATATCGATTTGCTCTTTATTGGCGATTCTATCACTCATGGCTGGGAAAACGTGGGCAAGGAAATCTGGGGTGCCTATTACGCACCACGAAACGCGGTCAATATGGGTTTTAGTGGAGACCGTACACAGCATGTGTTGTGGCGACTGGATCATTCGGACATGGAAGGTATCTGTCCGAAGCTTGCGGTACTTATGATTGGCACTAACAATTCAAATGGGAACGACAACACAGCCGAAGAGATAGCCGATGGAATCATCGCCATCTGTCATCGGCTGCGTACTAAGCTGCCCAAGACCAAGATACTGCTATTGGCAATATTCCCACGCAACCCCAAACCCTCAGCTCAGCGTCAGAAAATTGCCACAGCCAGTCTGTTGGCTTCAAAATTAGCTGATGACAAGATGATTCATTACCTTGATATCAATAGTAGCTTTCTGACGGAAGATGGGATATTAAGTAAGGACATCATGCCGGACTACCTGCATCCAAATAAAGCTGGATACAAAATCTGGGCTGAGGCTATAGAGCCTAAAATTGCTGAACTGATGGGCGAGCGGAATTAGTCGGAAAATTCGCGGCATCGCTTTAGAATAATAAGGAAGACTAGTTAGAAGACTGAGGACAGTGGACAAATAGAACGGTGGGCTGAAGCTTGCCCGCCTTTGGCGGTACTCGCCCTACATGACTGAGCTGCTCGTTAAAGGAATAAATAAGTTATGAGTATTTATACTGAGTTAGTATTAAATTCCCTTTCGCATCTACCAAAGATCTTTAACTGGTGGCTTTATAAACCTGAAAAAACGATAAAACGAATTGATGTTAACATTTTGGCCAAAGAGGGTTCGGTGGAAATTTGGTGTGATAAAGCACAGGCAAAGTTCTCTCTTTGGATCCAATTTAAGAATAACAACTCGTTCCCTATAGAAATTGACAGATCAGAAGCCTCTGGGTATCTCTACACAGCACATCTGAAAGCCATCAACCTATTTGGAAAGCGATTGAAAAAAGGCGAATCAGCCACGTTGCATCTCGAAGGTAATATTGATGACATCAATTTAAAACGAGTCAATGGATCTCCTGAAAATGAATCTTTACGCCTTGAGCTTAAAGCTGTTGTTTTAAACAAGTATCACCGTATCAGGGACTTTAGATGTCAATTTGACAGGTTAATGTGCAAATTCTATAATAGAAAGTCAAGACGGTCGCTTGATGAAAGCGCATGAAACGTGGCCTGTTAGCTAGCGGTTATACGTAAGTTATATTATCAATAGTTATATCTCAAGGCATTTAAATGAGTCTCACTTATAGTTTTAAAAAGGCTCGGAACCTTTTTGATAAAATGATTCGTGACGCAGATGCACTCCAAGAGACAGTCTCTGGAGATAGATCCTTTAACTTTGTGATCACATCATTTCACCTCAAAGACTGGGTAGAGCAAGATCCCTCTGTATCCCAATCGGCAAAGGCCGATCTAGACAAGATAAGTAACAACAAATACTTTCAAATTTGCAGAGACTTAGCTAATGCAAGCAAACATATGGTCATCACCAGATATAAGCCTTCAACTGCTAATGCTTCCAGCAATCAGGGCTGGAACATCGGAAGATATGGAAAGGGCATATACGGCGAGGGAGAGGAGAGTATAATGATAACCCATTCTGATGGCTCAACGGTCAGCATCTTGGAATTGAAAGATAATATGATATCCCTCTGGAAAGACTTTTTTCAGAAACATGCACTCTAACTGACCGTTAATATAGACCGAGCCTGCTGAGCTTATGGTTAGCTAATATTTTGAATCCTTCAACATCTTTGTTAAAAGCGTGCATCGTTTATATCTGGCCGGGTGAAGCTTTTGAGTTCTGCACCTTTATTCTGTATTCCTTCGAAAAATCCTGTTATCCTATCGTTGGGTTTTTGATCCACAATGGCGCTGTGGACGGAATAAGAAGGAATGCACAATGGGCCAAAAAAGTTTCTTTTTTGCCGGTGGGGGAACAGGGGGGCACATCTATCCCGCAATAGCCGTAGCGGAGAAGATTGTCGAGCTTGAGCCAACAGCTAAAATACACTTTTTCTGTAGCGAGCGCAATATCGACAGCCAAATCCTTGACAAAGCGAATTTAGAATATACCAAACTGCCGGCAAGAGGCTTTTCGAGCCGGCCGGGCAGGCTCATTAGTTTCTGCCTTTCGTTTGGGCAGAGTTATCGAATTGCAAAAAGGTTGATCGAGCGCAGCGATAATCCTGTGGTCGTCGGTGTTGGTGGGTACGTTGCAGCTCCTGTCTGCCTGGCGGGTCATCGGCTCAAGATTCCTGTTACGCTAATAAATGTAGATATTGTGCCTGGCCAGGCAAATAAAATGATAGCTCGGTGGGCTGATGAAATCTTCGTTCAGTTTGAGGAAACAGCTAAACACCTTCATAAGTGTAAGGGCAGGATCGAGGTTGTTGGCTGCCCTCTGCGAGAAAGCTTTGAAAATCCAAAGCCGGATGAAGCTATAAAACAACTGGGTCTTGATAAGGATAAACATACGCTGGTTGTAACGGGGGCATCGAGCGGCTCAGCGAATATAAATGATGCGGTTTGTGCGCTGCTGGAAAGGCTGAATGATTTTGCCGACAGTTGGCAGATTGTGCATCTGACAGGCACTTTTAATTTTGAAAAGGTCAGGCAGGCATATATAAGTGCAAGTATCAAGCACAAACTTCTTCCATATTATGATGATATGGCTAACCTTTTAGCTATTGCGGATCTGGTTATAGGCAGAAGCGGTGCAGTTAGCGTTGCGGAATACGCTGCTGCCGCCGTACCGAGCATTTGTATACCGTATCCGTACCATAAAGACCGGCACCAGTATAAAAATGCGAGCAAGCTAACTAAGGTGGGTGCGGCTGTAATCGTTGATGACGTTCCTGACGTGAGAGAACGTGCAAGAGGACTCTGGCAGAGGCTAAAAGAATTGATGGAGGATGAAAAGAAGCGACAACGAATGGCTGAGCAGTGCAAGGAAGTGGCGAAGGTTAATGCAGGTATGAAAATTGCAGAAAGGCTGTTAAAAATTGGATAGTCCAGGATGTTATTCAATACTTTTGTGCTTTCGTGTAAGAGTATGCAAGAGTGGTTAATTATGGTGTTTTCGACGAAGCTTAGATTGAAGATGTATAGCATGATCGGTTGGATTCCAGCGGCAATTCGTTTGACAGTGTCTCTCGATCAGCAAATAATATGAGCCTGATCGCCCGTTAGGAGGGGCTAATTTGGGGCATTGAATATGCTCTGCATAAAATAAAAATAATATGTTATGTGATTCTGTCAAATCATAATCAACACGAGAGAAACGGATGAGCAAGATATGTAAAACACGCCGAGATTTTCTCAAGCGGTCGATATACCTGGGTGCCGCCGCATTTGGTGCGAAGTCATGGTCCAAGGTACTTGCTGTTGCGCCGGCTGAATCGGGCTTTAAGATTACGGAGGTTGGAGATAAGCTGCGCGTCGAAATCGGTGGCAAGCTGTTCACAGAATATAACTTCAAGGATGTGCCACGTCCCTATTTTTATCCAGTGATTGGGCCAACCGGTGTGTGCATCACTCGGCACTGGCCAATGAAGGAAGGTCAGAACGAAGAGCACGACCATCCTCACCACCGTTCACTATGGTTCACGCATGGCGAAGTCAACGGGCATGACTTTTGGAGTGAGGTCGAGAAAGCAGGGAAAATTATCCATGATAAGTTCATCAGTGTCACTTCTGATCCAAAGGTTGGCGTTATCGAATCACAAAACAAGTGGGTCTCGAATGATGGCGAGATTATTTGTACAGACACGCGAACGCACAAGTTTTACAATCGCGCGGATGGGCAAATCATGGACTTTGAGGTCACAATTCACGCATCGCATGGCGAAGTGACAATGGGTGACACCAAGGAAGGTTCTATGGCGATTCGGTTGGCGCCGACGATGCGAGTGGAAGGCAAAGTCGGCAAGGGACATATTGTCAACAGCGAGGGTCATCGCGATGGTCAGGCGTGGGGCAAACGTGCTGCGTGGTGTGATTATTATGGCCCACTGAATGGTGAGGTTGTCGGGGTGGCTATTTTCGACCATCCGGATAATCCAAAGCACCCGACCTGGTGGCACGTCCGAACTTACGGTCTGTTTGCTGCAAATCCATTCGGCGTGCATTACTTTGAAGGCAAACCAAAGGGCACCGGAGATATTACTATTCCCGCAGGCGAAAGCCTCGCATTTCGGTACAGATTATACTTTCATAAAGGTGACACTGAGCAGGCAAAGGTTGCTGAACATTACCGCGAATACGCATCAGGATAAAAAAATTAAGTCCAAGCAATTTTGAAAAGACCGTTATAAAACTTAAACGAAAGGAATAATCATGAAGAACATAACTCGTAGGGATTTTCTTAAAAGTTCAATGGCTGCTGGCGCTGCGATTGCGCTGGCGACGCCATTTTCCCGTGTGCGCGGCGCAAACGATGACATCCGCGTGGCCGTGATTGGTGTCGGAGGTCAGGGCGGCAACCACATAAAATACTTCAACCGACTCTCAGGAGTCCGTGTTGTGGCAATATGCGATGCGGACAAAACGCATTTGCAGCGCCGGGCGGACGAATTCGAGAAGAAGTACGAGCGCAAGGTCGAGACCTACACCGACCTTCGTAAGCTGCTGGAAGACAAGAGTATTGATGCGATCACGTCGGCGACGCCGAACCACTGGCATTCATTAGTGACGGTGTCGGCGTGCCAGGCGGGCAAGGACGTCTATATCGAAAAGCCGGTCTCGCACGCAATCTGGGAAGGCCGAAAAATGGTCGAGGCAGCCCGAAAGTACAATCGCATCGTACAGGCCGGCACGCAGCAGCGTTCCTGCCCAGCGGTTCAGGAAGCTGCACGTGACATCCAGGCCGGCAGGTATGGCAAGGTTCTCTGGGTACACTGCTCAAAGCTGGGCACCGACAATAGAGGTCCGATCGGAAAGGTAACGACTCCGCAGCCCGTGCCGGAGACCATTGACTATAACCTCTGGGCTGGCCCTGCTCCGATGACGCCGGTCATGCGGAAATCATTCCACTATGATTGGCATTGGCAATGGAACTGGGGTGACGGCGAGATGGCCAATTGGGGAGTTCACTATCTTGATGATATGCGTCATCTTCTGGGCTGGAATGACGTCCCCACAAAAGTAGTCGCTGCGGGCAATCGTTTTGCCTGGGATGACAATGGCGAGACG
>Ga0315551_10000193_pt1 | contig 48091 bp, 51 predicted proteins | sample SalMarSW160290MG_FD_203678 | JGI IMG/M metagenome (GOLD analysis project Ga0315551, IMG submission 203678) | Salt marsh sediment microbial communities from the Plum Island Ecosystem LTER, Massachusetts, United States - Salt Marsh Sediment SW1602-90 ...
CTTCCTCGCTGCCGCGAGGATGTAATCGCGTGTCAGTGTCTTTATCGTGGGGTCTTCGAATACCGGAGCCCGGTAGGCGGGCGTTATCTGGATGTGGTAGTTGGCTTCGCCAACGCTGTGGCTAGACTTGATTAGCTCGACTTTCATGAGAAGTCACCCCTCGGTTATTTAAGGGAGCGAAACCTACAGCTAATTGGAATGTGCCGGTAACGGGGCGGTTTCGCTCCCCGTTTTATTTTTTCTTGGTTCATAGAAATAACATGCGCTTCATCCGCTGGCTGAAGCCAGCAGGGTTCAGGCCCTATGCGACTAGCTCCCTAAAATCATCATCTTCTGCGTATAATAATTGTGGCATATTCTCACCTGTGTATTGATTAATCGATAATTTTATAAGCGTGAAACCAACCCGAACTTCTTCGGGCTTCGCCCTCGACCCTTATTTGCATAATCTACGCCGGGGGATTTAACACAGATTAGGCGGCTGCGAAATACTGACGTGTTTCTACGCCCAAATCTTCGAGCTAATAACTATGCTTATCACTTCAGGCATAGTAACAGAGAACGAAGACTTCGCCTAATCTTGTTCGTTAGTTGCAATTGGCGGGCTTAATATAACTATTTATTAGGTATTAGTGAAATATTATTATGAGATTTTATTCATTGTTGTCATGGGTAATAATTATTTTACCATTCTTGTTTATCTTAACATCTTTATTTGTTTATTTAGCTATTTTCTCAATATTATTTCATTTAATAGGTTATTGGAAGAAACAATTTCCAGTTTCAAGGTTAGTAATCAGTATAATCGTTTCTTCAATCACCATCCTTTTATTTTCAATATGGACAGCACCTGTTCTAGTTGGTTTGTGATGTCCGAGCCCGCCAACTTCCTCGCTACGCTCGGACCCTTCTATGCAAACCGTTAGGGGCAACTAACACAGATTCAACGGGAAAGCGGTTATATGCCTGCACTTTCCCCAAATTTTCTTAAGGATAACTATGCTTATCGCTTCTGGCATAGTAACAGAGAAAGAAAACTTCGTTGAATCTTGTTGCGTTATACGCAATCCGCCGCCTGTTTCTGTGTAAACCGTGATAAAACGATTAATTTAAGAGTCAAATAATATAATCTAATATATGAATTGGAAAGAGTTTTTGAGACCAGATTTGATTAAACTTGTACTATTTATAATAATTCTTGCAATATTATTCACAATACCAGTAATTCCTCTTGAGGAGCCCTTTCCTTGTTTAATTCCTCCTTGTCCAGAACAAACTACATTTAATTCCGCATATGAGTTTTTATCAACTGCACTTGAGGCGCCTATAATTTTGACAGCCTTTGCAACCCCTTTAACTTATGTTGTTTTATTTGCTGAAGTGATAATTGCTTATCTGTTATCCTGTTCAATTTCTATTAAGTTAAAGAAATAGGTTCGGCGGCGGACTACGGCGCTTAGAAAGCGCCTGAATTTAACAAGCGGTTATCAAGAATCGGTTACGCTTAGAAAGCTACCGATTCCCAAATTTTCGAGCTAATAACTACGCTTATAGGACTTATGACATAGTAACGTGGAACGATAACTTTTGATAACCGCCATCTGTTATGTTCAATTGTCTGGGGACCTGTCCCCAAAAGAAATTGCATAAAGCTTTGAGTAATTATCGTTCAATTGGTTTGATTTTTCGTCTATAATATCAATATCTTCGATAATTGTTGAAATTAATGCATCATCAGCATCAATAATCCCAATATCTGAGATGGTTATTCCCTCTTTATTTGGTATATGACCATGAGCGATATTATGTGCTAACTCCATAGCCTCATTGTTCCTCAATAATTTGATACCTTTTGACGTGTCATATGATGCTGATGTCCTATATGTTATATCTGAATAATTGAGTATTACAATTTCTTTTTCTGGGATATAATGCCAATAACTTGTTGAAGAGTAATTATGTGAATTAGCTTCTGTCTTGAAATGAACAATTTCCATGAATATAGTTGATATATAATTTTATAAGCACAAAGTCCCCAGCCAACTTCTCCGTTCCTCGCCCATGCAATTGGTTCGCTGCGGTACTCGACCTTCTGTTATATTGGTTCGGGAAGATAACACAGATTCAACGGGAACCAATTAATCCTGTGCACGTTCCCCAAATTTTTGCACAGTTACCCGCGCATATAAAAGGGTAACCAATTAACAGCGCGCAAAAACTTCGTTGAATCCCGTCCGTTATACGCAATAAATTTGGGGTATTAATTGATGCTTATGTTATCTGTTTTTAGTTCCTGAACCAAACTTTTCATATTGGATGATAATGGATAATCTTCCAGGTTGTTAATAGGTAAGTATTTGAAGTGGTCGTGAACGTTTGGTTCACCGATAGTAGGTGTTTGTCCTTCCTTTATCTTGGCAAGAAACCATGTGTATAGCATGACTCTTTCATCTTCTTCGAATTCCTTCTCGCCAATTTTGCGTATTATCTCAATATCACAGTTCAATTCTTCTTCGAGTTCTCTTATGGCAGTTTCACTTGGTAACTCACCTTCATCAACCTTTCCGCCAGGCAACTCGTAACAGTTCCTAGATATTCTATGTAAAAGAAGAATTTTGTTATTTGATACTATCACACATCCTGCAAGAGTTACTTTATCCATACAAGAAGATAGTCTTAGTGACATATAACTTCGCCCCCAAATTTACTTCCTCACTTCGTTCGGACCCTACTACGCAACCCATGAGGGGCGCATAACACAGATTCAACGGGAAAGCTGCGCAAACCCTGCTCTTTCCCCAAATTTTCTTACAGATAACCATGCTTATCGCTCCTTGCATAGTAACCGAGAAAGAAAACTTCGTTGAATCCCGCCCGTTAGAAAAGCTATTTAATCTGTTTGTTCAGTTCGTCCAGGAATTTCCTGAAGGCCCCCTTGGGGATTTTTGCTCCGGCCGCTGCGGCGTGGCCGCCGCCCGAGCCGCCCACGGCCTCGGCCGCCCTGTCGGCCAGGGTGTTGAGCCTGAGGGAGTAGTCCCTAGTCCTCATGGTTATGTCAACATAGCGCTCCCTGGTATGGGCGCATATACCGAGCCTGGAGTTCCGGACAGTGGCCGCGAAGAGGGCCGAGGGGCCCCTAAAGCCGAAGGAGGGGACATCCTTGACATAGGCGACCTTTCCGAGGGACTGGGCCCTGTCCTTTATCAGCTCGTAGAGTTCGAATTCCCGGTTGACTGCCTTCTTGGCGCTCCTGACGAATCCAGGGACATCGGATGGGTTGCCTCCCCTGGCCAGGGTCCTGACAATCCTCCTCTTGGCATCGTAGGTAGCGAACTCCTCGTTCTTGATTCCCAGGCTTATGGTGGATACCTCGAAGAAGAGGGCCCGCCTGTCCCAGTTCCTTATCCTCTCCCTGGCAAAGGGGGTGTCGTCAGCGTAGTCGGCTATGGCGCCGTAGAGTGCAATCCACACCCTCTCTCTGGGGAGGTCCTTGGTGTAGTGCCTGTATATCAGCTCCGAGGCGCTGGCCTCTCTGGAGTGGACATAGAGGCTGAGGGAGCTTCTCAGGGAGGCCCTTGATATTGTCGGGGGTATGATGTGATGGTCGAAGTAGAGGGTCTCCATGCCCGACTGCTTCCTTTTCTTCAGGAGGCCTACTATCCTGGGGGCGTCCTGCTTGGTCAGGGCTATGTCGGTCACCACAATACTCCGGGATTCTGTATGAAAGAGGTCTGAATAGAACGAGGTGGGCCTGGTGAAGAACACTGTGGAGCCCGGGAACCTTGAGAGGGCAACTGCACCTGCGCATATGCCATCAGGGTCAGCGTGGGTAAGGATGGTCGTTTCAGGCATGGAATCTCTCCCTTCCTGCCGAACTGGCCCAATCCGTCCCCAAGGGGACGGCAGACGAGTTTGGAAGGGCAGGCAGTACCGATTAATAATTGGGGATTTTAGAATAAAAAGGGGTGCCGTTATCTTATTCTTAACATATAAGATGCAAGCCCTGTTCCCGCAATAATCAGGAGGCCGTTCAGGATGAAGAGGGTTTCAATACCGTAGTGCTGGGCAACGAAGCCGCTTATTATGAAGCTTGCAAAGGCCCCCATCTTGGCTATGGATGCATAGGTCATGATAATCTGTCCCTCCTTTTTCAGGGATTCCCCGAGGTCTGATAAGAGGCTCCAGGCCGATATATTCCACATAGCGCCTCCCATTCCGAGGAACAGGAGGACAACAAGCAATAAGGGATAAGAGGGCGCCACGGATAACAGAATCAGGCACAGGCCAAAGAGAAGGGTTCCTGGCAGGAGAACCCTCTTCCTTCCGATCCTGTCGGACAGGCTTCCGAAATAGAACTGCAAGAGGTAGAACAATCCCATCGCAAAAAGGGCTATCCCGACAAGGGTGAAATTCGCTGCGAACTTGTCTATCAACAGGAGGGGGAGAAAGATATAGACGGCCGGCGTTGATGCATGCATTACAATCCCCATGACCGCCATGCCCCTCAGTTCCTTTCTAGAGAGAAAATCCCTTATCCCACTGAGGGGATTGAGGTCTCCCTGGCTGACCTTGCCAGAGGGCCTTGGATTTTCCCTGATAAAATAGAATGACAGGACAGCCAGGATGATTATGGACAGCAAGAAGGGGGCCCTGACAAAGAACATGTCAGCCATGACCCCACCTATTACAGGGGCTATGGTCTTGCTTAAGAATTCTATGCTTAATGACCATCCAACGTATCTGCCCCGGGATTTTCCATCAACCGAATCCTCAAGCTTGGCCAGGACGGTGAGCATCACTGTTATGTATCCGATTGCATTCAAAGCCCTAGCGGCAGAGATGACAATGAAGGAACCATTCACAATATACAGGAACATAGCCAGAATCTCGGTTAATATGCCCAGGAGTATTATGAACCTTCTCCCGATGACATCAGACAGCCTGCCCATTACCGGGGAGAATAGTATGATTGAGAGGGGGAATAGGGAAAAGATAAGGCCTATCTGGAATTCGTCAAAGCCGAGGCCCCTTATATAAGGCGAAAGGATGGGGCTTATGAGGAAGGCAGTGAAGATGAAAAGGGCCCCTATCTCGGTGAACCTTATATATTCCCTGTAGTGCATGAAACTAGTTGTTCCCGCAGGTATTTTAATGATGGCTTGGTTCCTGAAAAAATGAGCGCCGGGGACAGGATTTACCAAACCTCTTTCGTGGAAGCTGGCCGCAGCGAAGCGGAGGTCAACTCCTTTTGGCTTAAACCTTTTTTGAAAAAGGTTTATTTGAACCTGCACGTCCTTTCGGACACACGATGTTGGGCCGGCAGATGCCCGCCGGTTTCCAGTCGTGCGCGTTCTCCGGATATATGACCAGCGAACCAACAGTGCTTGCAGTCCGAAGGACTGATGGTCACATATTAGCCGTTCCGCCACCCCGGCATAACCTGCACAATCTGACTCTGTTCAAACATTGCAAGTCAGTATTCATTCCTGCAAAGCCTGACGCGGTCCTGTTGATTCGGTCAGCGCTTTATCTTGGAAAGGCACCTCACGCATACACCATACTCTGCAGAGTAGTGCACCGAGCAGACTGTTGCCCCGCACAACCTGCATGTATAGGCAGGGTCTGCAACCCCGCCGCATACCGAACACAGCCCTGGCCTTTCCATAGTATCTAATTCGCTTTCGGTTTATAAACCTTTAAGAAAAATAGCGGATAATCCTATACCCTGGGGCCGACACCGCCCCGGATGTCCTCGGCAATCCTTCTTCTTTTCAGCCTGAAGGAATAGTGCTACATCTAACAGAAATGGGGAAAAAGAAGGTTTGGGGAATAAAAAAGGTCAAATCTGCCCCTTGCGGGGCAGAAGGTACTCTTTGGTTAGCAAGCAACTATTTCTTCTTGTCCGTCTTCTTGTCCGCGGGTACGGTGTCTATGATTATCCCTGCGGCCACGGTCTTGCCCATGTCCCTTATTGCGAACTTTGCGAGCTGCGGGAAGTCAGCCTGCTTCTCGACAGAGAGCGGCTGTGTAGGCTCGACCTTTATAACAGCTGCGTCACCGGATTTCAGCATGTCCGGGTTCTCCTCGATTGTCGCACCTGTCTGTGGGTTTATCTTCTTGACAATCTCGGTTATCTTGCATGCCGCATGCGTGGTGTGTGTGTGAAAGACGGGTGTGTAGCCCTTGGTCAGCACAGTGGGGTGCTGGAGGACTATTATCTGTCCGGTAAAGGCCTTCACCACCTGGGGTGGGTTGTTGGCATGCCCGACGACATCGCCCCTCTTTATCTCGTTCTTGGCCACGCCCCTCACATTGAAGCCGACATTGTCTCCTGGCTCGGCCTTTTCGAGCTGCTTGTGGTGCATCTCGATTGACTTGACCTCACCCTGGGCGCCGCTGGGCATGAAGACAATCTTTTCACCTGGCTTGAGAACCCCTGTCTCGACCCTGCCCACAGGAACGGTTCCCACACCCGTGATGGTGTAGACGTCCTGGACAGGCAGCCTGAGCGGCTTGTCAACCGGCTTCTCGGGAGCGACAAGCTTGTCGTCCAATGTTCCGAGAAGTGTATTTCCCTTGTACCATCCGAGCTTGTCCGATTTCTTGACAACATTGTCGCCAACGTATGCCGAGACCGGAACGAACGGAACATCGTCAGCCTTGTACCCGAGGGATGTCAGTAGCTTGCCCACTGTCTCCCTGACCTCATTGTACTTGCTCTCGTCGTAGTTTACCGCATCCATCTTGTTTACGGCCACGACTATCTGCTTGATGCCGAGGACCTTGGCCAGGTACATGTGCTCCTTGGTCTGTTCCTGGATGCCGTCCTTTGCAGAGACAACCAGGATTGCGGCGTCTGCCTGGGATGCCCCGGTTATCATGTTCTTGATGAAGTCCCTGTGTCCCGGACAGTCGATTATGGTTATGTAGAGTTTGTCCGTTATGATGGGCCTGTACATCAAGTCGATGGTGAGACCCCTCTCCCTTTCCTCCTTGAGGCTGTCCATGACAAAGGCGAACTCAAAGGTTTCCTTCTTGAGTTCCTTGGCCTTTTCCTTAAGCTTCCTCAGTTCCTGCTCTGGTATTGAGCCTGAATCGTACAGGAGCCTTCCTATAAGTGTGGATTTTCCGTGGTCAACGTGACCTGACGTTATCAGGTTTATGTGTGGTTTTTCTGCCATGCAATCACCTTTTCCTTTATATCTGATACATCTGATGCACTATAAACTTCATAGAAGGCGTTTCCGCCGTCTGAAGCCATACTCTATATTATCCGTTAAGTATATAAATGTTTTGGTGCTCTGTTTGGCTCTATGTGTCGGTTTTGGATAAGAAGAGTGTTTTGGGAAGGGTATTCCTATCTGGGGTATTTCCTGATATCCCTTGTGTCAGAGGGTAATATTACTCTTGTGCATCCGGGACTAACATACTGATTCCATGGGGCATCAGGAAAAAGAGGGGTGCCGAAGACTTCCTGATGATTAATATCTAATGTCAACCAATTATACTGTTTTTCTCGCATTTTTCGTTCACGGGGAGGTCTTCCAGAAACTCCTCGATGTTTAATGTCTACTTCCATTTCAAACAGTTCGCCCCTCCTTACCATAGAGAGTTTTGCCATGTAGTATAATTGTGGGAAAGGAATAAATTACTTACCAAACCTGCGCTGTCTCTGGGAGTAGTCCCTGATTATGGACGTGAACTCCTTCTTGGTGATGTCCGGCCAGAGGATGTCGGTGAACTTGAGCTCCGAGTAGGCTGACTGGAATAAAAGGAAGTTGGAAAGCCTCTGCTCACCCCCTGTCCTGATTATGAGGTCAGGGTCCGGGTTGCCGTTGGTCTGGAGGTTCTGGCGCAGGACCATCTCATTGATTTCGTCAGGGACCAGGTTGCCCTGGGCAATCTGGAGGCCAATCCTCCTGGAGGCGTCCACTATCTCCTGCCTGCCACCGTAGGCTATGGCTATGTTCAGGTTGTGTCCGGAATAGGGCCTTGTGGCCTCTTCGGCGCGGGCAATGTCCCTTCTGAGACCCTCGGGGAGTTTCTCCAGGTTGCCAAAGAAGGTGAGCTTTATCCTGTTCCTGTGGACAAAACTGCCGGGGTTGTCAACCATCTCGCTGATTTCTTTTCTTGCCAGCTTCAGAAGGAAATCAAGCTCGTGCTTGGGTCTCTTTTCAAAGTTTTCGAGGCTGAGGGAATAGACTGTGACTGTCTTGATGCCCAGTTCCCTGCACCATTCAAGGACGTCCCTGAGCTTATCCGCTCCCCATTCATGGCCCTTCCAAGGCTGCTTCATGAGGCGTTTGGCGCAGCGGCGGTTGCCGTCAGGAATTATGCTGAGGTGTCTTGGGATATCCATAGGATTGTACCTTGTGTGTAATAAGCACGTTATTTTATATATTTATCTCCTTGTTTTATGGCAGGTACTGTCGATAAATCTAATATAAATCATGTATTAATAAATAATTATGTTCAGGCGGTACGGGGCCCTTGGCCTTGTGATGGTCTTGTTTGCGCAGCTCAATTTCATATTCAGGATAGAGCCCCTTGCGCACTGGTATTTCCCCATAATATGGTTCGGATACATATTCCTGGTCGATGCAGTGACATTCAGCCTGAGCGGGGAGTCCCTCATATCGAGCAGGCCGAGGATATTCCTGATTCTGCTGGGTCTCTCGGCTGCGGTGTGGTGGGCCTTTGAGGCCATCGGTTGGGTGGTCGGGAACTGGTACTACACAGGCCTTGAGGGCTTCGGGAGCCGCCTGGAGAGCCTGGCATTCGGAACAATATCGTTTTCCACAATGATTCCCGCCGTGTTTGAAACCTCCATTCTGCTCAAGACCGTGCATATATTTGATAAGGTGAGGCTTGAGGAGAGGCACATGATAAGCAAGAGCCTCCTCTATGGGATGATTTTTGCAGGGATGCTGAGCTTTGCAGGGCCCCTCATCTATCCCGGATTGTTCTATCCGCTGATATGGGTATCCTTCTTTCTTATACTCGACCCCATCAATTACATGAACAGGAGGCCGAGCATCATATCGCACCTCAGGGACAGGAGGCTCTCGGTCCCGCTCTCAGTGTATGCGGGGGCCATGGTCTGCGGGTTCCTGTGGGAGTTCTGGAACTTCTGGGCCGTTCCCCAGTGGCATTACAGCATACCCTTTGTGGACTTCCTCAGGGTGTTTGAGATGCCTGTTCTGGGCTATCTGGGATACGGGCCCTTCGGGCTTGAGCTCTTTGCAATGTACCACTTCTTTATGTGGCTCATTCACCAGAAGAGGGGAGTGCGCCTATTTAAATAACAGGGGTTATTAGGTCAAAAACAGGTGATTCTGTGATATTCGAGCTCCACTGTCACACGCATTATTCGCGGGGAACCAAGATTCCGACAGAGGTCATGATGCCCCCCAGGCAGGTCGTGAGGCTGGCCAAAAAGGCCGGGATTGATGGCCTTGCCATAACAGACCACAGGGTGGTCTCGGGGTGGAGGGAGGCCAGGGAGGAGGCAGAGAAGCAGGGCATCATATTCATACCAGGAGTGGAGATCCAGACCTCCCAGGGCCACATGATAGGGCTTGGATTGAGTGAGGGTGTTGAGAACTTCCTCACCGTGGACGAGACCCTTGAGAGGATACGGGAGCAGGGTGGCTTCTCGGTGGCACCGCACCCCTATGACATAAAGAACGACGGCGTCAAGGACCTGTGCATGAAGGCCGATGCGGTGGAGGTATTCAACTCATTTGGCATGGACAGGTTTGCCAACTGGTACACCCAGAGGAAGGCTGCCAGGGGCAACAGGCCCATGGTGGTGGGCTCGGATGTCCACATGGCCGAGATGATGGGGCTCGCCGTCAACTTTGCCGATGCCCATGACATGGACGGGCTCTTCAGAGAAATCAGAAAGGGCCGGGTCGGATTCAGGACATCGTGCGTCCCGGTCGGTGCCGTGGTGGAGTGGGCACGTGAAAGGATGACTCATTCATACGGGGATGTCCTGAAGTACATAGAGGGCAACTACGGGCTGCCCAAGGCCTGGGTATCCAGGGGTCTTGTTAACAACTTCGTGAACTCCACAGGAAGGGCCTGGGACATTGTGGGAAGGTTCGCCGTGGGGTGCTCCACTCTGTACAGCGGCGCAAAGCTTTTAACCTACTAATGTCCCTTTTCTTAATAGCTTAAAGAGGGTTGGTAAAGTCTGCATGTTGCTTATCAGCTTGCAGAAGCGGCAGCTCTCGTAAGCTGATGCGTAAAGCTTTTAACCTACTAATGTCCTTTTTCTTAATAGCTTAAAGAGGGTTGGTAAAGTCTGCATATTGCTTATCATCTTGCAGAAGCGGCAGCTCTCGTAAGCTGATGCGGGAGTGTCCGAGCGGTCAAAGGGGCAGGGTTGAGGGCCCTGTGGCTTAGAACCCATTTACAGGAGCCTTCCACGGAAGCATTCATATAAAAACTGTAAAGGGGTGGGCAATGCCTTCGCAGGTTCGAATCCTGTCTCCCGCATAGTTGACAGTGCAAAAAATAAGGGGTTCAGGACAGCTCGATTACATCCTCCTCCACCTTGCCGAGGTCCCTCTCCAGGCGCTCTATGTCCTTTTTCATGGCGTCGAGGTGCGCGAGTATTCTCTGCTTCTCCTTGTCGAACTCCTCGAGTGTGTCATATATCTTCTTGCCCTGCCTGAACTCGGAGAGTGTCATCATGACATAGGGGTACTGGTTCATGCCCCTGGCCACGTTGGAGCACATCTGCTCGAGCCACTTGTTCATACCGAGTTTGACCTCCTTCTTTATCATCTTCTCCTTGTCCATGTGCTTTCTCATTATCCTGACAACAGCTGCCTCGGGAAAGGCCGTACTCACCTTGTCCTCTTCAGGGGCAGCCTTCTCCTTGTTCTTCTTTGTCTTATCTGGCATTGCTTCACCTCCGTGAATATCAAAATGATTACATAATTAGTTAATTGTGTAATTAGTTAATTAATAAAGGTTTTCCCGGCGGGTTGGGTTTCGCCCCGGGCCTGAGAATTTCTTAAAGCTATTTAACAGGGCCGAGACAATATGTTAAGGAGACAAATGTTTGATTTATATACCACATCCATGCTGGTTTTCCTGGCATTGATTGCCATTTTCTTTTACTATGACCGGAAGAATGTGGAGAGGCAGAGCGTGCTCCTGCTGAGAAAGACCAAGAAGGGTAAAGCCTTTCTGACAAACCTGGGCCAGAGGTTCCCCAGGCTCTGGTGGGTATATGGCACGCTGGCTGTTGTCATAGGCTTCTATGTTTCTGCATACATATTCTACTGGCTGCTCTTCATGACCATGACCAGCCTGACTTCGGAGGCCGCACCTGGCCTGGCGCTTGTCCTGCCGAGCCCGACCACCGAGACCGTGGCTGTCCCTGGGGTTATAGGGGTTCCCTTCTGGTTCTGGATTATCACCATATTCCTCCTTATCCTGGTTCACGAGGGCTCGCACGGGATAATGGCTGCGAGGGAGAGGGTCAGGATAAAGACCCTGGGATGGGGGCTCCTTATTGCCATACCACTGGCCTTTGTCGAGCCTGATGAGAAGCAGCTCCAGAAGGAGAAGCCCATGAAGCAGCTCAGGGTTTTTGCTGCGGGCTCTTTCGGGAACTTTGTGCTGGCTGTGATATCGGCCAATATACTTGTATTCTCCATCACAGCGTTCTTTATCCCGTCAGGCGTGGCCTATCAGGGCCTGATGGCAGGGTTCCCTGCAGAGAAGGCCAATCTCACAGGAACCATAGTGGGGATGGAGAACTACACCATAGGGTCCCTGGGCGACCTGTCGTCTGCCCTGGATGACATAGGCCCTGGAAGGTTGATAAGAATAAGGACAGTGGTGGATATAGGGAGCGGTTCTGAGGAGAGGCTGTTCAGGCTTACCACAGTGGAGGAGCCCAATGCCACGGATTCTGGCAAGGGCTTCATAGGGATATTGGGGGTCTCCCAGGACTTCGGGCTCAGGGATGGTGTGGCCTCTCCGGAACTTGTCTACTTCTTCACTGGCAGGAGCCCTGACTTCTTTGGGCTGCTGTTCTTCCTGTTCCTCATAAACCTGGGTGTCGGGGCCTTCAATCTGCTCCCGCTGGGGCCCCTGGACGGGGGGAGGATGTGGAGGATTGTCCTGGACAGGCTCATTCCCAGGCATTCAAAGAGGGTGATGAACGGCCTGAGCTGGGCGCTGCTGTTTGTGCTGCTGCTTAATTTCGCGATTGCGCTGACATAGTTACTTCCGGTATCAGGAAAGCAAAACTGGGAAAGGTTTATAAACCCCCTTGTAACATTATGTTATCAGAACCCGGCTGAACCTGCCCTTATGACGGGCAAGGCGGCCCCGCCATGGCCGCCTGGGATAAAGAACTGGGGGTGTGTTTTATGGCAAACTTCAAGGTAGTGGTTTCGGACCCAAAGAGCAGGAAGGCCTTTCAGAAGGAGATAGAGCAGAAGGCATCCGGCTTCATGGGCAAGAAGATAAGCGACAAGGTCAAGGGAGACCCCCTAGGCCTCTCGGGATACGAGTTCCAGATAACAGGGGGCTCTGACGCCCAGGGATTCCCCATGAGAAGGGATGTCGATGGTATTGCAAGGAAGAGGCTCCTCCTGAGCATCGGCCCCGGATTCCATCCGGAAACAAGGGGACAGAGGAAGAGGAAGTCTGTGAGGGGCAATACCATCTCCCCTGAGATATCCCAGATTAACGCAAAGGTCGTCACCTACGGCAGCAAGCCCTTGGAACAGCTCCTCGGAGAGACGAAAAAAGAGAAGAAGGAAAAGCTCACAGAGGAAGAGAAGAAGAAGGAGCTCCAGAATGAGGTCGAATCCATGCTGGACAAGAAGGCCCCTGAAAAGAGCAGGAGCGAGCAGATTCTCGATGAGCAGACAAGACAAGAAAAGGCCAAGGCCCCCAAGGAAGAGGACAAGTCAGAAGGGAAGCCCAGGGCCGAATCTGAGGAAAGGGCCGGGGGAAAGAAGGAAGGGACAAAAGAGCCCTCTGAAGAGTCAAAAGGGAATCCTGAAAAGAAATCTGAGCCTGCCAAGGAAGAAGTCAAAGAGGGTAAGCCTGCCAAGGAATAGTCCAGAAAGGATAGAAGTGAGGCTGGCCGGTGAGTATGAACCGTTTAGAGCGGGAGAGTCAGGTCAGGCTGGATTTGCAGGCACAGAAGGGCTGTCTCACCAGCACAGTTCGAACCATCTGCATGCGTGTCCCTTCATCTTGGCTATGCAGCAGTCCTTGCAAATCTTGGCTCCCTTTGGGTTGTGCATCTCGCACGTCCGAACAACAACGTGTTTTCCACATTCAACGCAGGTCATTCAGTGTGTACACCGTGCCTTGGGGCCCATTTAATCTTGCCTTGGCCTTGATAGTATAGTTCTTTGAGGTTGTATTTAAGCTTAACACCCAGGGTTCGGCGATTGTCCGGAAGGCCTGTCTTAACAACCACCGGTTACGGGCCGGTGGAAACACTATTTAAAACTTGCCAACAAATCTATCCCATGCCCATAGAGAGGATGACTGCAAAGAAGGTCAGGGTTTCTGAGCTCATGAATGGAAGGTGGATCAAGAAAGAGGGCATGGAGCCCAGCTTTGTTGTGACTGATTCCGGGGAGAAGGTCTCAAGGGCCAGGGTGCTCGGGACCGTGGCCGCCAGGTTCATGGCAGAGGACGGGAACTTCGCGAGCATCACCCTGGATGACGGGACAGACACCATAAGGGCCAAGACCTTCAAGACGGTTAAGCCCGTGGATGAATCCAAGGTGGGGGACCTCGTTGACCTCGTGGGGAAGGTTAGAGAGTACAATGGAGAGGTCTACATCATACCCGAGGTCATAACCAGTGTGCGGGACCCGAACATGGAGATACTGAGGAGGCTCGAGCTCATCAGGAAGGCCAGGGATTTGAAGTCGAGGCCGCCGGAGGCCTCACGAGAGGAGGCAGGAACCACAGAGGCTGGGGAGAAGGAAGAAAAGAAGGCGGATGACACAGAGTTGAGGAAGGAAATCATCGCTGTAATAGAGTCCGGGCCAGAGGGTGTTGAGTACAAGGCAATCCTGGAAAAAGTCAGGGCCCCGGAGACCAGGATAGAGAGCGTCCTGAATGAGATTCTGGCCGAGGGCATATGTTACGAGCCCACACCCGGGAAGGTCAAGAAGATTTAGTAAGCTAGTCGCATAGGGCGGGAACCCTCAGGGATTTATCCCTGGGATGGAGCGCATGTTATTTCTGTGAACAAGCAAAAAAATGAAATAAGGGGCTCCGCCCCTTATAAACCCCGTTGGTTCCGGCTCGCTCCCTCTGCGGGCCCTTCTGTTCCATTGGTGAGAGGGCCTCGCAATGACAGTGTTTTTCAATCCCTGATATTTATATCCATTCAACGGCACAGGTTAATGCTTTAAGCCTTTCGATATAATATATATTACTATGAAAACCACTCCCAGATTTCACAGGGGATTCCTCATGAAGGCCTACCTCCTGCAGCTCATGGAGGGCTCCTTCTCTGCTGCCTCCCTGGCCAGGGAGACCGGGAGGAGCTATGGCTATACCTCAAACATCATGGTTAAGCTAATCAGCCTGGGGTATGTGAAGAGAATCAGGAGGAAGGCCCTCCTCGGCCCGGGTGGCAGGTCAGGCCTGATGGGGTTCTCCCCGGCCGGTTACACCCTGACCAGAAGGGGCAGAGGCAGGATAAGGGTCGTGCTGACGGGGGGGGTCTTTGACATCCTGCACCCGGGCCACCTGTCAATCTTGACCGAGTCAAAAAGGCATGGAGACGTGCTCGTGGTGGTCGTGGCCAGGGACTCCACAATCAGGAAAAGAAAGGCCAGAAGGCCCGTTCTGAGCGAGAGCGACCGCCTCCTGATGGTCTCGTCCCTGAGGCCAGTGGATGCCGCAGTCCTTGGCTCAGGACGCAGCCTTGCAGATACCCTGAGGAGTGTGGGCCCGGACATGGTCTGCCTGGGATATGACCAGCATGCTGACATGGCCTGGCTGAAGAGGCTGGTGAAGAGAGAGGGAATGCATATAGGTATCATAAAATCCGGGAGCATGCTTCCTGAACACAGCACCACCAACATACTCAGAAAGATAAAAGGGCGCTAACCCTATAATTATTTATGAGAGTCCCTGAAAAGAACAAGTCCCTGGTCTGGGCTGTCATAGCCATGATATTTCTTCTCATCATCCTTCCCCAGCCAGCCGGCCTTACGCTCCAGGGGTGGCGCGCCATTGTCCTGTTCCTTGTTATCGTGGTTATGTGGGCCACTGAGGTGGTTCCCCTTCCTGTGACTGCCATATTAGCCCTGGTTCTGCAGCCCATACTCGGTGTCGCGGACACAGGCCAGGCCCTCTCGGCCTTTGGGAGCAGCGCTGTCTTTCTAATCCTGGCGGGGTTCCTTCTGGGGGCCGGCCTTGTAAAGACCCACCTGGACAAGCGTATTGCCTACCGGGCCATAAGGATGTCCCGCAATTCCGGAGTGGCCCTGCTCGGGGTCATCCTGGTGACGGCCTTCCTCTCCATGCTCATGTCCAACACAGCCACAGTCCTGCTCATGCTCCCGATTGTAATCACACTGTGCAGGAAGGCGGGGCTCAACATGAAGGCCTTCCTCCTGGCCACAGCCTATGCAGCCAATGTAGGCGGCGTGGGGATGCTTGTGGGGACGCCCCCCAATGTGATAGCTGCCGAGGCCCTTGGCTGGGGCTTCTTTGAATGGATGCTCGTCGGCCTGCCCTTTGCCCTCATGATGCTCCCTCTGCTCTACATATCCCTTCTTATTGTCTACAGGCCCCACAGGGTGATACACAGGGATGTCCTCGAAAGGCTTGAGCACCTGGAACCGATGTCGCATGCAGAGAAGAGGTGTGTGGGAATAATACTGGCGACCCTTTTCCTGTGGGTGACCAGCCCGATTCACGGCATACCGGCCGCTGCCGTGGGCCTGATTGGGGGCTTCCTTATGTTCCTTCTGGTCTATGACTGGAGATTCCTGGAGAGGCACACGAACTGGGGGGTAATCATCCTTATAGGTGGTGCAATATCCGTGGCCAACGCCCTGAGTTCCACCGGGGCAGCGGAGTGGATGGCTCACGGCTTCCTTGCAGCGACAGGCCTTACCAACCCCGTGCTCATAGCATTTGGCTTCGCTGTCCTTGCCATAGTGATAACCCAGGCTATCCAGAACACAGCGACATCCGGAATGCTCGCTCCCATACTCGTGGGGGTGATGTCAGGTCTTGGCGTGTCCTCCCCGGGAATCCTGGTCATCCCGGTCATCGCATCCTCCATGACCTTCCTTCTCCCGCCAGGGACAGCACCCAATGCAATCGTCCACGGCACAGGTCATGTAAGCAACAGGGACATGCTGAGGGCAGGCATTCTGCCGACCATGTTCGCCCTAGTGCTACTACTGTTCTATTCCTTTTTCATATAATGTTGCCTCTCTGCAACCCCTGACTGAAGTCAGGGGTTTTATTGGTTCGGCAACAGCTATTGAAAACAAACTATGCATCCATCATCTGTTTGAAAACAGATGTTTTTTGTTTTCAATATAAATTCAGAAAAAGCAAGTAAATGCGGGGCCGCGTTGCCGGGCAGCACCTTCCCGGCCTGCTTACAGTCCAATCCGGTGCCGGTGTATCCCGTCCCTTGGGGATGGCAGGCATCCCGCATCAGCAGGCACCCTGAGTAAGTCCGGGCAACAGCCCCTCCCCCAGAACCGCTTAAAGCAGCATGCAAAATCAGAACCCTTCCTCTTCCTCGTCACCAAACTCTGATTCAGGGTTCTCTTCATCGTCCTCTCCCCATTCGGGTTCCTCCTCGATTAGGAACAAACTCATCCATTCACCCCCAACACATTGAAACCGTTCCGGATTAACAGACATAAAGTGTGTAAATGAAAACTTTTTAATAATAAAAGGGGGCACATATTTAAAGCTATCTGCTGAAAAATGGGTCTGTTCTTACTGGTTAAAACCTCGCTGATGTGTCAGGGTTTGACCAGAACTCCCCTGGATGCTCGTGGTCATAGATGTCTGCATTGAAGACACCCCCGCACTTGATGCACCTGACCACGTTCTTCTCCAGTTCCACCCTCTGCTCATGGTCACAGAAGGGGCAGAGGACAGTCCTCTTTTCCATATTCATAATGGGCCAGGAAGCCTATTAAAGCTTAGTTGCCTTGTATAGCCCTATATGTCATCTATGTCATAGCACATGCATACTGTATTTGTGGTTGACAGGCATGCCTTGTTCTGAGTAAATGTAGATATATAGAAACCATCTTCTGTCTCTATGCTGTACGTCTGGGTGACATCCTCTCCCGTGTAGTCCTCCACCATTGCCTCCACATTCGGGTTGGTATATGGCTGGGGTGCTATAGAACCCCGGTTTTCATACAGACTCAATGCACCAGCACATTCACCACTCAATTGGCCAATCCCGAACTCTTCAAATATATCTTCCATTACGTTTGGGAAGCCCTGGAACCCTGCAAGTCCAATCGCAAGGAAGGCTGCGAAACCCACCAGGCCGGCAAGCCTCACAGGGTGCCTGATTCCATGCCTGTTCCTGGCCTTCTCCTCACTCTCAACCCCCTTGGCCTTCTTCTTCATCTCCTCCAGGTGCCTGATATTCTTCTCTATTCCAGGCACATTGAATATGTTGTATGAAACCATTTTGAGGGTTGCATACAATACGATGGTTGCTATTAATCCCCCGGGGATTACATTAAGAAAGTTCTGAATAATAACGTATATGGAAATATTGCTGAAGTATGGGATAACCCAGGAGATGCCCATTCCTGTCAACACGGCCAGGAATCCGAAGACCAGCCTCCCTGCAAACTTCATGAGCCCTGAAATGTGCCCCTTGTAGGCCCACATAATTATCCCCCCAAACATGAAGGCCAACCCGAGATAGAAAATCAGCTGGGCAGTGTTCATCAGAAGGGGCAGGTCCCCCATTAACTGCATAATGCCGGACAGTCCCATAACAACCATTAATAATTGGGTCTGGGCTGTTAAATAAATACAGCGGCTCCCAATTATCAACATGCACGAGCTCTGCATGAGGTGCGAGTCCTGCGGCAGGGAATACCCCCCAGGCAGGACAGCCTCCCGGTGCGATTCCTGCGGGGCCTCCCTGGAGGTCATGTTTGATTACCCCAAACTCAGGAAGGTCCTCACCCTGGAGAAGCTCAGGGCCAGGTCCTTCAGCCATGCCCGCTACAGGGAGCTCTATCCCTCCAGGGACCTGGTCTCCCTGGGCGAGGGCGGAACCCCCCTCATCCGCTCCAGGAACCTGGAGGGGGAGCTGGGACTTGGTTTCGAGTTGTGGTTCAAGTGCGAGTCCCAGAACCCCACGGGCTCCTTCAAGGACAGGGGCTCCTCGGTCGAGATTGCCCGCTCACTGGAATATTTCGAATCGCACAGAAGAACCAGGCGAAGGGTCGTGGTGGCCTCAACCGGGAACATGGGAGCATCCCTCTCGGCCTACTCTGCCCTGGCCGGCCTGGAATGCCATGTCTTCACCCCGAGCGATGCAAGGCCCGTCAAGCTCAGGCAGATTCTCGCCTACGGGGCCAGGCTTCACGAGGTCCCGGGCGACTACACCCGGGCCGCCTCCCTGGCGGAAAAGGCCTGTAAAGAATACGGCCTCTACCTGCTCGGGGACTACCTCTTCCGGAGGGAGGGAACGAAATCCGTGGGCCTTGAGATAGCTGACCAGCTCCCCGGGGTGGACTACGTATTCTGCCCTGTCGGGAACGGCACCCTGATATCAGCGACCTGGAAGGCCTTCAGGGAGTGGAAGGCCCTGGGCTTCTCCCGAGGACTGCCCAGGATGGCGGGCATCCAGGCCTCTGGCATCTCCCCTGTCACAAGGGCCTTCAAGGCAGGGAGGCCCATAAAGCCCGTGAAGGGCAAGACCATAGCCACTGCCATAGAGTGCGGCAGCCCACTGGACGGCCCAAGGGCCCTGGCCGCCATGAGGGAATCCGGGGGCTTCTCCGAGGCCGTCCCTGACAGGGATATCCTGAAGGCCAGGGAGCTCCTGGCCCGAAGGGAGGGCCTCTTTGCCGAACCGGCCGGGGCAGTGGCCCTGGCCGGCCTGATAAAGGCCAGAAAGCAAACCCCCCGGGGATTAAGGGTCGTATGCCTTGTAACAGGCCACGGCCTCAAGGCCCCACACACCCCCATAACGGGCAGTATACACAAGCTAAGAGGGGAAGCCTCCCTGAAGGGTATTTTCGGCTAGTCCGTTACCTTTTTATTTCTTTTATTCAATAGGTAACCATGAAGAGGAGCGGAAGGTCTAGTCTGCCGCCCTGTGACTATGAGGGTTCGCTTGGCCTTGAAATACAAACACATAGCTACTTTCTGAAGGAGGAAGGAAAGGATCCCACTGACCCAAAAAACTGGGTGGCTTTTCACAAGAAATTGAAAGAGAGCCTGGAGCCCCCGAGCAATTCCGCATATCAACATTTATAAACCCATGCCCTCATTAATTAACCAGTCCAAGAACAGGGTCACATGACACTAACATTAAAGGTGAATGAGTGCATGCGGTTGTTGAAGACAACTGATTTTGCTTAATGGGCCAACATAACCAAGCAGGTGCAGGATATGGCAAGGATGTATTCAAGGAAGAAGGGGAAGTCGTCCAGCAGGCGGCCGCTCCAGAGGGCATCGCCCTGGGTGAAGCTCAAGCCGGCCGAGGCAGAGGAAATCATAGTCAAGCTGGCCGGACAGGGCAAGCAGTCCGCCGAGATAGGCATGATACTCAGGGACCAGTACGGCATCCCCTCGGCCAGGGACGCCTTCAAGGCAAGGATAGCCAGGGTAATGAAGAAGCACAAGGTCTACAACGAGGTACTCCCCGAGGACATGTACAACCTTGTGAAGAGGGCCGTGAGCCTGAGGAAGCACATGGACAAGAACAAGAAGGACTACACATCCTACCGGGGCCTCGAGCTGACTGAGTCCAAGATTCGCCGCCTGGCCAAGTTCTACAAGAAGCAGAAGGCCCTCCCAGAGAAATGGAAGTGGGACCCCGAGAAGGCAAAGCTGTGGGTTAAATAGGCCTTGTTTTTTTCAAGGAGGCAATCCTGCTGAACAGCAAATGTCTCTTTAGCAGCCATATCTTGCAGGTGTAATAAATGATTATAACAAGGATTATAGTGAACAGGTAGGAGACTGATGTGTCGAATGTGCTTTCAAGACCCAATACAACCAAGGGCTTGAATATAAGCACAAAATGGAACAGGTATGCAACTATGGCAGCCTTCCCAAACGTAATAAGCATGTTTGATATCATGCCCTTTTTAAATCTCTGAAGCAAGCTTTCGGTCAGGCCAAAAAGCAGGAAGGACGTTCCTATAAAGAACACTGTAGTAGAAGGGGAAAGATTGTAGCGGTCTATAGGTATATATGCAATGTGCAGCAACAAGGAAAATAATACAAAGGCAATACCCGTTAAAAGCGACGTTCTTGCCAGTTGTCTCTTTCTGTGTCTCAGTATCAATACAGCAGCAACAGCTCCGAAAAGCGTGATAGGAATGATAAATGAGAGAGAGAAATATCCTCTAACAGTGGCATTAAGCAAGACAGAGATGCCGTCGGCCACTGGGCTGAAGGTAAGCTGGTTATACGGGAAGTTCTGGTAGATGAAATCGTTTTCCAGAAGCTGCCCCAGAAACGGCCGGATTGCAATAACAAGCAGCCCCAGGCCCGCAAATATCCATTTTGAGCGAAAGAACAGAATTATCAATGCAGCAGCTAGGGCAGTGACACCTATTCCCTGTATAACCTCGTTCCAGAGAAAGAATACCTGGAACTCAAGGGCAAAGGTTGTGAAAAACAAGCTAATCAATATATATCCCCCATATCTCTTCAGTATATGCAAGAATATTCTTGGTTTTTTGATGTTCCTTTTCAGCCTTTTTGAAACAGAGAGGTAGACACATGCTCCGCTTACAAAGATAAACAAACCGAAGCCAATTGCATGGATAGGCATGTTGAAGAAAGGCATGTAATAGGGAGCATCTGAATATATATCCACGCGTGCAAAGAAGTCAAATATCTGCAGAAATATCATCATTAAGACTGCTATACCCCTCAGAATGTCGAGCGAGTCTATTCTTTCCCCCATCATTAATTAATTAAAGATTCGCCTTAATATTATTTGATAGATAGCATGAAAAGAATCCTGATTTTGGCTGCTCTGATATTCTTTGTTTACAATGCCCATTCTGTTATTGCAGATAACGTCCTGATAATCTCTGCACACCCGGATGATGAGACTATTGGTGCCGGGGGAAAGATAATACAGTCAGTTAAGAATGGAGATGTCCTCAGGCTAATTATGATGACAGACGGTGCTCCTGACGAACGCTTTGATGAGGACCCTTGCTATGATGAGGAGGAATACAGGTTAACGAGAGCAAATGAAACCATAGCAGCAATGGCACTTGCAGGCGTTCCAGAGGAGAATATAACCTTTCTCGGTTATGATGACTGGGGATTTGTCTTTGATGTGCAGGGAGAGAGCATGGTGGATACTATTAATAATATGTCCGAACTTATGATGGAGTTTGAGCCAGATGAAATCTATATTCATGCATACGAGCACGGCAACATAGACCATGACACAGCACACTATATCACGGTAAGGGCCATGGAAAAGAACGGTCTTATGAAATCTGTCCCGGTCTTTGAATATGTTGAGTACAATCCATTCTTCTGGGGCGAGCCCATACCAGAAGAGGTTTGCTCAATTGACAGTGATTATTACCCAATCACCTATCTTGAGATGAGCAACGAGGAAGTGCTCCTTAAGAAGCAAATGTTAACCCAGTACAAATCCCAGGACATTTCAGGCTTCTGCCAGAACGAGACCCCGGCCATTCCGGGCCCTGAAATAACAGGGGATATCATTTCAATTAATATGGGATGGACCCCCCTTACAGAGGCAGGCAAATACCTTTCCCAGTATGGCAGGAGACCTGCCGCAGGGTCCGGGGGCCAGTTAAGCCTCTCCGGGCCGGGCAGCTGGACAGACTGCGAACAGGCCCTTATAGACACCTACTATTTCGGCCCGGACATGATAAGGCCGCTGCCCAGCTATGACTATACAAAAAGCCCGTGCAAGGGGAATTCCTGCACATGGCTTGGGACTGGGTCATGGAAAAACAACGATTTCTATAGAATCATATCCGAGACCGACATCCTTTTAGGCATCAAACAGCCTGCATACTCAGTGGATGAAGGGCAGGGGGAAGATGACCGGACAGGCCTCGGCTCGATAACAAGAATCTTTTTGCTTTCACTGTTCGCTCCCTTCTATAACACATTATTTTGGGTCCTGGCCTAGACCAGCACCTTCAGGTCCCCTGAGGCAATGGCCTGCAGGACCCGCCTTCCCAGTTCTGACCTCTTCCTCACCCTTATCACACCCTTCCCGCCCACATGGGCCGAGAACAGGTAGGTGTCGTCCCTGTAGATGTCCACGGGCGTGCCGGTGAGGCCTGGCTTGAGAAGGATGTTTATGAAGGCCCCGCTCTCGCTGTAATCCCACACTGTCCCGCTCTTGAGCGAGCCCTCCTTGGGCTCCACCGAGATGCTGATGCCGAGCATCTTCTCAAGGGCATCGATGTTCGCGCCCTTCTTGCCAATCATCTTGCCGACTGCCGAGCTCCTTACCTTGAGCACGACCCTGTTCTCGGAGCTGAACTCCGCCTCCATGTCCGGGTCGTACCTCCTCAGCTCCTGGCGTATCTTCTCCAGGGCCAGCCTCTTGACAGGGGAGGCCTTCTCCTTCTTCACGGGGATTATAACGTTCTCCTCGCCGAATGTGTATATCTCGTATTCCAGTGCCTTTGTGGCATGGTCCCTGACCTCCACTATGGGCCTTGCAAGGTCCTCGTCCTTCATCCCTGTGGGGACACGCACGACCATGCCTATCTCATAGGCCTTCTCGATTCTCCCTGCGTTTATGTATATCACGGTGTCTATTATATGGGGGATTGTCCCCAGCTCCATCCTGCCTATGAACCTATGTATCGCAGACACTGGGTTGGTGGCGTGCATCACGCCTATCATGCCCACGCCGGCCAGGCGCATGTCACCGAATACCCTGAAGTCCTTGGTCTTCCTTATCTCATCGAATATGGTGTAGTCAGGCCTGACCAGGAGGAGCAGCTCAGCTGTCTTCTCCCAGTCCCCCTCGAGCGGGGCGTACTGGGTCACCTCGGGGCCCACCTGGAGGTCCCTGGGCTGCTCAAAGGTCTTGACTATGTTGTCATGCTCGCTCAGAAAGTCTGCTATGGACGCTGCGAACGTGGACTTCCCGGAGCCGGGGGGCCCTGCTATCAGAACCCCCTTGGAACCTGTGACAATACTCTGCTCGAGATCCTTGTGCAGGTTGTAGTCGGACAGGGTGAGCTTCGCAATGGGCCTCACAGCCGTTATCTCCATGGCATCAGAGAAGGGCGGCCTGGTTATGGCTATCCTGTAGTTCCCGAGCTGGACTACCATGGCCCCGTGCTTGCCTATCTCCACAAAGGAATTCTCTTCTATCCTTACCTTGGACAGAATCTCCTGCTCGATTGCCTTGAGCTCCTTCTCTGTGAACCTCTTCTTTCCCACTTGCACCAGTTCCACCTGGCCGGGCATCCCCTTTTTGGCAAGGGGGATGCAGCCCTGCTTTATGTGGACTGACTGGGTGTCCCTGGTAAAGAAGCCCTCGAACTCTATGGGCTTGCCTGATATCTCATGCCTTATGTATTCAACAGGGACCCCCTCGGCCTCGCCCACCAGGGCCTGGACATAATCAGATGTGAGAAGGACTCCCCCCTCCTTGACAGCCACGTCCTTTATAATGGCATCCAGCCTGCCCTTCTTGGCGAGCTGTATCTCCTCGAGGGTGGGCCTCTTGCCAGTGAACTCCAGGCTCACTGACCTCGACCTCCCGAGTTCCCTTATCCTCTTTATTTCCTCCAGGCCCTCAAAGCCTGTCTCCCTTCCCCTGGAGGCCTGGGCCTGGAGCTCGTCCAGGACTGTTCTGGCTATGACTATGCTGACCCCCTTGAGGGTCCCCTTCTTTATGAGTTTTGATAGCTCCCTGTTCACCAGAACAGAGGTGTCAGGGACTATCTTCCTTTTCTTTATCATTTCTGTTGTTTCCTTTGATTTCATTTTATCACCTTTTTTCTTTACCCCCCTTAGGAGGGAACAGATGCGTAAACATCATCCTGATGGCAGTGCAGCTGCACGCCTCAGAAAACTACTTTAGAACCAATCTCAAATAACGCAAAACACGCTACCTATACCTGGTTCAAGGAGAAGCAGTTATAATTACATGAATGCAAATGTTTATAAAGCTTTCTGTCCCATCATTTTCAGCCCAAAATGGTTTTCAGGGGCGCATGTTCCTTGAAACTATTTATAAAACAGGTGCGTAATATAAATATTCGATTATATCGTTTGGAGGGGAGGGTTTGATGTCTGAGTTTGAGATTAAGGTTGAGAATGTCGTTTCCTTCACTTCTCTTGGAAAGGATATTTCCCTGACCAGTCTCGTGGAGAAGATAGCGGATGTTGAATATGAGCCGGAGCAGTTCCCGGGTCTGGTCTACAGGATACAGGACCCAAGGGCAGCTGCACTTATATTTTCCTCTGGCAAGATAGTGTGCACAGGTGCCAGGAGCATCGAGATGTCCAAGGAGGCCATGCACAAGGTTGTGGACAGGGTAAGGGAGACCGGCGTGGACCTTCCAAGGCAGTTCGACATCAAGGTCGAGAACATCGTGGCATCCTCCAAGATAGATGCCAAGCTCAACCTGGAGGAGATTGCCTTCGCCCTCGAGAATGCCGAGTATGAGCCGGAGCAGTTCCCGGGGCTTGTCTACAGGATAAGGGAGCCCAGGGTGGCATTCCTGCTCTTCAGCTCAGGCAAGATAATCTGCACAGGGGCCCACACACTGGCCGATGTCCAGCTGGCCCTGAAGAAGCTCAAGGCAAAGCTCGAGGAGATAGGCATCAAGGTCGGAACAGGAAAGGAAGCCCAGCCTAAGACCGAGTCCAATCCCAGGTCAAGACCGAAGAAAGCCAAGAAGCCCGCCAAAAAGAAGGCCTGAATTACTGTTAAAAAAATTATGCATTATAGAACTCCTTTACTAATTTTGCAAAAACAGCATTTGTCCAACCAAAACCGATCTGGTTGGTATATCTTCCAGCTTTAGCAACATTACATTCAACTACATTATACTTTTCCCAAAATTTCCCTGTTTTTAGAAGAACCTTTTTATTTAACTCCAGCCATTTTCTAGAAATCCTTTTGGCATCTTCCTTGAAACCATAATTAAGCAGTCCCTTAATGACAATCAACTGCTGATTTGGCCAGCCATTTGGATAATCGTGCTGTTTAAAATCTTTAGATAGGCCATTCTTTTGCGTGTTTACTATTCCACCCTCATATTCGAACCTCTTAAGGTTTCCCCCTAGTTTCTTTGCTTGTGAATTTGAAGCAACCTTCGCCCAAAGTGGATAGAAGCCAGCTATTGAATAGAAATCACTTTGATTTCCAAGTCTGTAGTTATAATCAAAGAAAAACCCTTTACCATCATTCCACATGAGATTGAATATCATTTTTCTTCTTTCACCCCCTTGATTCAAATATTGCTTAGCTTTTGATTTGTCACTTAGAATTCTATATATATCAGCAAGATCTGTTTCGTATTTGTACAGACATGAATTGAGGTCAATGGGCAAATAATCAAGACAATGGTTGTTGAATCGAGATGTCATATCCCATCCAGATTCATGTTCTGAAGTAAGATGAGTTATATAATGGTCACAATATCTTGATAAACCATTGCTTACAAGATGTTTTTCTGCATTTTTTCCACCCATCCAGTAATTTTTAAGTTCATCTTCAGCAACCTTTGCTACCTTTCTAAGCCATGGCTTATCTTTTGTAACTTGAAATACTTCCAATGCCATTGAAGTAAGAAAGGGTGGCTGGGATATTCCAAGATTATAAAACCTGTTTCGCGAGGGGATAATGCCAAATCTTTTATAGAGATAAACAAGATTATCTACCATCCCCTTTGCTAAAGATGTTTTTCCAGATTCAATCAAACCCAAGATAATAAAATAACTGTCCCAGTAGAATTGGTCGTCCCTGAATATATCTTTGTTTGGCCCAACAAATGGGTTTGGCAATCCAATGTGAATGCCTGTGTCTTTTGGTAGGTAAAAGGTTATTTCTTTCCAATAATTTTCAATATACTGAAGGCAGTCTTGATAATCATTTTTCAAATACATTGTATTATTATTTCATTTTAACATAATAAATATGCTAAATCAGAACTGCTAAAAATCAATACACGGACTTCACTTCCTGGCCTCTCCCAAACCCTTCTTGTTCTGCCAGGAGAACTTCCTTATCCTCTTGGACTTGCCGAAGCCGCAGGCTGAGCAGATTCCTGTCCTTATGTGGAGGGCCCTCTTCCCGCACCGCCTGCAGAGGATGTGGGTCTTCTTCTGCCTCTTTCCCATGCTGGGGCTTCCCTTTCCTGCCATTCAATCACCCGTTGATTTTATTGGCTCTTTATACAATCCGACTTTTGCTCAATCAGTTCAAGTCGGCATGCACCAATGCACCTTCTTGGTTATATTGGCTCCCAATGCCAAGCCCGTCCTTCGGACGGCATCTAACCAATAGCTTTATTTTTTTATCAAAAAATCCTTACTTCCCAGGGGATATGTAGACGATGCTGTCTCCCCTTATGAGGACCTTTCCGAGCTTGACCTCCTTCTCGCCGCTTATTGTGGCATCATCCAGCCATATGTTGATGTGCGAGTCAAAGGCCTTGAGGGTTCCCATAATATGCTCACTCTGCTTGGTCCTCACGATTATCTTTTTGTCTGTCGAACTTCCCAAAACATCCAGCGGTCTCTGCACTTAAAACACCTCTCTTATGTAATCGCTTTCACTCCCGCATCGGGGATGAATATTATTCGCACGCATACTTTTAAGCCTTTGCCAGCAGGCTACTTTCCGCGGCCCTTGTGCATATAGACCTTCCTGATGGGCCAGGATATCTCTATTCCCTCCCTGTCAAAGCGCTTCTTGAGAGCCTTGATGAACTCGTGCCTGAGCAGGTACTGGTCCGCGAACTTGTTGACCCTGAATATCACATTAAAGTTTATATTGGAGTCCCCGAACTCATTGAACCTCGCAAACGGCTCGAAGCCCTCTGTACCGGTCCCGACCTTCTTGAGAATCTTCCTGGCAACGTCCAGGCTGACCCTCTCGACCCTCTCGAGGTCCTCGTGATAGCCCACCCCACACGGCACAGAAAACCCTATCTCCTGCTTGGGCTGGTCATAGTTTGTCAGCTTGCTCGAGGCAAGCTTCGAGTTGGGGATTATCACATAGTTTCCAGAGAAGGTCTTTATCCTTGTGGAGCGCCATCCGATATCAACTACAGTTCCTCTGTCTCCGCTGTCAAGCTCTATGAAGTCACCTATCTTTATGGGCCTGTCCATTATGATGTGCGCCCCTGCAAGGAACTCCTTGAGCGTGTCCTGAAGGGCTAGGGCGATTGCGATGCCCCCGACCCCAAGGGCTGCCACCAGGGCCGTTATCTCGATTCCGAAGGTTCCCAGTATCCAGACCAGGGCAAGCAGCAGGACGATTCCCGAGACTACCCGCTTTATCATGGGGATATACTGTTCGTCCACCTTGGTACGAGTCTTGGCAGCCACCTCGATGGCGTACCACTGGACAATCGCATTGGTTACCCTTATGGCGACCAGCGCCCCGAACAGTATGTAGAAGACCGTGAATCCGCTGTTTATATAGGACGCATAATCCGAAAGCTCGGGCAGGCCCTGGAGCGCGATAAAGACCCCCATAATGACTATGCCCAGAATAAGGGGGAGGGATATTGCCTCGACCAGAAGGTCATCCAGCTCTGATTTTGTCTTGGCAGACACGCGGAGGACGAAACGCTTTATCATGAAGTTGACAACCTTGGCCGCCACAAAGAATGAGGCTATTACTATGGCCGCTGTGATGTAATCTGCATATACCTCGTCCACAAAAGGCGAAACAAGCGAGTCAACAAAAGCCAGGGCAGGCTCGAACATACTATCATATTGTCAGGCCTCTATATAAATGGCATTCCCAGCAACGTTTATAAACCCACACAGGCCTATACTATCTATTGCCTCCTCGACACACTACGGGGCACAAGAGAGGAGGAGAGGAAGAAACATGTCCACGACATGGCATCTCAGGTCAAGGAAGAAGACGACCGGTGGAAGGCTGAGCAGGGTCAGGAAAAAGAAGAAGACAGACAGGGGAATGCATTTCCTTGAGACCAGGGTCGGCAAGCGACAGGTTAAGATGAAGCGGGTCCGGGGAGGCGGAACCAAGCTCAAGCTCCTCTCGGTGGACATGATAAACGTTTCTGATTCCAGGGGCAGGGTGAAGCGGGTAAAGCTCATCTCGGTCAAGGAGAACGATGCCAACCCTCACTACATCAGGAGGAACATCCTCACTAGGGGAGCTGTCGTCGAGACCGAGGCCGGCCTGGCCAGGGTTACCTCAAGGCCCGGCCAGCATGGCATGGTAAACGCAGTCATCGTGGAAGAGAAGAAGGCATCAAAGTGACCTCTCTTCAAAGGAGAGGGTGGGCTGTTTTTGCTGTGGAGGCTTCGGTTAAAGTGGAATTAAACCGAAGCTGTACCGAAATCAAAGAACCGCGTTAGTGATAACTCTCTACTTATATGGCCTGAATGCAGAAAACACCAAGAACCAGTATCTAATCAATTCATCGCTTACTACGAAAACTTGCGGAATCTTTCTGTTTCTTGGGACCCGTTTCAGAACGTCCGCTAAAGCCATCGATTATTGTGACATTCTTCATGACATCGTTTTTCAGGATTTTCCAGACCTCTGCCGGAGACACGGATGCATATTCATATGCCAGCCTCCTCCCTTCTATCACCTTTCTTTTTATAAACCCCTCGTCAAACATTGTTTTGATATATCTTCTGACAGTTCTCTCCGAGACCTTGAGTCTTTTCTGCAACTCATCTATTCTGAGCCTGCCTCTGAGAAGAAGTCTGTACATCTCCCCCTCATTCCTATCAAGACAGAGAGCGGATATTATGAAAACAAGCCTGTCTTTGTATGTATTATACCTTTCATCAGCCTTCTTCAGAATTTCGTTGAAATCTACTAATCTTGGCATTCTCATGTTGTCACTGTTAATATTAATGCAAAGATATTTAAATATGAATAAACTATGTCATATATATGACAGAATCTTGTCACATATTAAAATAGAACATTAAAGAACAATAAAAATCACGGGAGTTGAGCAAAATGATAGAGATAGTTGAAATCTTGAAGCAACTTATGGGAAAACAATCTGCAATCGAATTGGAATTGGAGGGCGTAAGTCTCGGGACAGGGCATGTAAAGATTGGACTTGAAGGAAAAGTGAAATTGAGGTTGGTTCATCTCCAAGATGCAAAGCCCAAATGAGGTTGGGTCACACCCTTGATAGAGCACTCCCTACAAAGCCAAGAATATTGTTTACTCCTGAATTAAGGACAAGGTTTGCTGTTCCGAGTGCAAAAGAGAATTATACATTTCCAGGAAGCATAAAAAGGCAGAGTCGGTAGAGGTAATTTGAATGGAAATAAAATGCCCCAAGTGTGGAGTTGAAATCAAGATCCGCTCCAGTTTCATAGGGAAAATTCGCCGTGTACACTGCAACAAGGCTCTCTTTATTTCCGGCCCTTTTAATAACAAAAAGGTAGAGCTGTATGGAACTTCCTCCTTCAAAAAATTGAAAATGAGTCTTAAATAGGAAGAGCTGTTATTATGTTTAAAAGAATTTTGCTGGTGAATCCAAATGGGAGGAAGGGCTTGGGTTTTGCAGCAGACTTAATCCCCATAGGCTTGGAATATATTGCAGCAGTGATAGAGGACATTGTTGATGAGGTTCGCATAATCGATATGGAGTTTGAGAAGAAGCCTCTTCAGTATTTTATTGATGCCTTTCATCCAGATCTTGTTGGCATAACAATGTCAGCGACTGAACATTATGAAGGTTTGCGCTTGGCGAAAACTGCAAAGGAAAACAATATCATGACTGTTGTTGGTGGCTATCACCCGACACTTGTTCCAGAAAGGTTGCTTTCTTACCCACAGATTGATATGGTTGTCAGGGGAGAAGGCGAGTATGCAATAAGGGAATTGGTTCTGAAGGGTTCTCCCGGGGGCATTCCTGGAATTTCATACAAGAACAATGGCAGATTAGTTCACAACAAAGACCGTCCACCCATCCAGAACCTGGATTTGCTGCCCTTTCCTGCAAGGCATTTAAGGAGGCATAAGTACAACCACCACATAAACAGCAGGGAGAGGGAAATAGATGTTATATCCACATCCAGGGGATGCTGGGGTAGATGCAGTTTCTGTTGCGAGCCTGCCATGAGCAAAAGCCGTCAGCGCTTCCGCTCGCCTGAGAACGTGATGAAAGAGTTGCTGGAAGTAGAATCTTTTCACAATGAAAAACCATTGCAAATTCTTGCTGTAGACCCGCATTTTCTGGGAGACCCGAAGAGAACAGATATCCTCTGTGATTTGCTGCATGAACATCGATTGGATGTGATATTTTCTGTCATGACAAGGGCTGATGTTGTTGCCAGGCATCCAGAGTTGATTAAAAAGATGTGCGAGAACGGCATTCTCTACTATGAAATGGGGCTTGAAAGCCCGAACATAAGAGATTTGAATAATACAAAAAAAGGCATAACCCCAGAGATACAAAGAAAGGCAGTGAAAATACTTCGGGACAATGGCGCAAACGTTTCTGGCACATTTGTGATTGGTCTCCCAGAGCAGACCGAAGAGGAAATAAAACAATTTCCTTTATATGCCAAGGAAATAGGTCTGACAAGCACTGCTTACGGTATTGCAACGCCGTTTCCTGGAACTGGGTTCTATGAAACTCTGGAAGAGGAAGGCAGGATAATTGAACATGACCTGACAAAATACGACAATATGCATCCGATATTTGATACAAAACACATCACCATGAAGCGACTGGAAGAGCTTGCGGTATATTGTATGATCAGGTTCTGGACCATTGATGCACTCACCGAGCAGGCTGCCTTGAAGGTAAATAATGGAAACAAGATGGATTTGAAAGATTTCATGCAGGACATATCAAAGAAGATGCTGTTTGCCAGAAACGCTGGAGATGACATGCTCAATGGAAATTCCAGCAACACGATAAAGGCGATAATGGAAGCCCTCAACGATTCCAGTAGTGATGAATGCAATGGAAATGCGAGAATACATGAAGTTGTAGAGATGTCAAGGCTTCTCATGATTCTGGGCAACCAGACCATTCAGTGTACCCTGAGAACTAAAAGTGCTCCGCAGGTAAGCTACATAGTCAAGACCACAAAGAGAGGCATAGACTGTATTAAGACCGTACAAGGAAAGCATGATAATGCTACCATAAACCTGGATATTAATCTGGACACGATGATAAGCGATATTAATGACGGAACTGGGATTTTCCAGAAAATAAAGCCATACATCCAGTTACTGGTGTCATCAAAAAACACGATGCAGTCTGTAAATACAATAAGGCTTTTTGCTGCACTGGGCACAGAGGCTGTGTCATCAATGTTTTTTCGGAGGATGAATAATCCAATGGAATATATCCATTAGGTTTATGTTCATAATTGGTGATTGAATGAAAGACTCAGCAGATATTATGATCAAGGGTATCGGGAACCTTGTAAATGGCTCCATCTCGAAATGTGGGGGATGAATCATGAGATTGAATAGAATAAGAAGCAAGGTGAATGACATAAAAAACATCAAGGAGACTTATTCCATTCTGCAGAAACTCGCATCCATAAACGGACGTGATGTCGACAACGAGATTCTCGATAGGGTAATGTACAACGCTGAAGCACTCCCCCCACTGGGAAAGGAATACTGGTGGTTCATATTTTTTGAGCACAGCCAGAAGGGGAATCCTGTGCAGATTATGCTGCTCATATACAGGAAACGTGGGAAGGAGATGCTGTTCAACGGAAACAAGATGAGGCTTGGAGAATTAACAAAGAATAAATTCACTGGCGTTGCAGCAGGCTGGATATACGACGGTGAGACCCTTCATGATCTAGGAGATACTAATACAGTCACAGATATTCATCCAGAAAGGAAAGTAATAGTTACAAGCATTTCAAACAATAAGATTACCCTTGCCGGCGGTTTCCCTGACTACAGGCTGAGAATAGGCAGCATTGTTGATTTGGAAATCAGGAAGGGAAACTGCATCGAAGACAGGTATGCCCATGGTGTGTTGATACCACCGTTTGGCATGGGATGGATAGATGTGCTTCTGAATGCCAGTGGCCGTGTGTTTGGGAAAGGGTTCAGCGGGGCGGCTCACCTACAGAAGGTGGTGGGCGCAACGATATACGGACCGTTCCACTGGGGCAGGACGGTTTTCCAGAACGGCTCTTCATTCTCATTCTTCTGCCTTAAAACAGGCAAGGATTCGAAAAGGTATCTTCGCAGGGCTGTAAATTTTTACGACCATGAGAGCAAGAGATTCATCCATTTCAAAAAACCCGGTTTAAAAATACAAAAAAATGACGGAAAAGGAATAACGTGGATTGTTAAGGGTCATGACAAAGACAAAGAATTTGAAACAATTCTTGAAAGCTATGCCGTAAAACGATTTGACATGAACGGCGGTGGCTCCCAGGTTTACATAGAATACGCTGTTGTGCCTAAGAGTTTTATCTTAAAGACTCCAGAAAGGGTTTTCACGCTGAAGGGTCTGGGCAGGGGTGTAGGAACATTTGAGGACGCATACGGCTCACCGATATGAAATAATGTTGCCTCTCTGCAACCCCTGACTAAAGTCAGGGGTTTTATTGGTTCGGCAACAGCTATTGAAAACAAACCATGCATCCATCATCTGTTTGAAAACAGATGTTGGGTAAAGTAACACTCCTTCCAACTAATACCTCCTATCTTTTAATAGGTTCATAATCTTTTTAACCTGTTGGTCAATTCTGAGCTTCCTGTGATTGTACCTCCACACATACTCGCCAAGATACAGACTTAAGCGCTCCCTTCTAATCCCTCCCTTTGACGCAAGCTGTCTCTTTAGGTAACCCCAGAAACCTTCCAAACCATTAATATGAACGCCCTTGTTCACATACTCCTTGCTATGATCCACCATCCTGTGGACATATCCCTTGGTAGCTATCCCGGTATAGCCCTTCCATGTATCCGAGTATACGGTTGAACCACTCCTTACCTGTTTTGTTATCAATGGTTGCAAAGTTTTTGCCCTGGAATCATCTACTAACTCTGCCCAAACTATCCCGTTTCTTGCATAGATGCCAAACACAGCTTGCTTTGTTGTTCCCCTCCCCCTCTTGGTTCCTGTCTTCCGTATGCTCTTTGGTTTGTTCTTCCACTTGCCTCCCATATAGGTCTCATCAACTTCAACAATGCCTGAGAACTGTTTGGGTACATCTTTTGCGATAACCTTACGAACATACATCAATGCTCTTAGTACTCTCGGTTTGTTGATACCTGTACGTTCAGCTATCTTGTTTGAACTCAGGTTAAGTACGAACCATTCGAGTATTTGTTTCCATTGTTTCTTGGTCAGTCTTAATGGCAGTGAGTTTGGGTTCCATTCATATTTACATCTCGAACAGACACAATTATCACGTCTAACTTTCCAGTTCCCTTTTTGATACCCACATTTGGGACACGATAATCGTGGCATATAGACTATAATTAGTTGGAGTAACTATAACCTTACCCCAGATGTTTTTTGTTTTCAATATAACCATAGTTTGGGTCATATATCGAATAGCCTTTGAATCTACCAGATAGATTCAATCCCCCACCGATACCCTCTCAACCCACCTCCGACATCGTCCTTTATTAGCGTGGTCGAGCAAGTAATCCCGCAGGCAGAAAACAGCTCGCGGCCAGCCCAGTAAGGGGTCTCAAACGCTGTCCTTGTGGAAGAGAAGTCCTGATTTCTAGATCATCCTGAAGGAAAACCCCGCGCTGCCATAGAAGGCCAAAGCCATATAGATTCCGAGGGCCAGCACGAGGATATAGCTCACCAAGGGGAGATACCTCGCATACCCCTCTCCCAGGCCAAACCTCTTCTTGAACTTCACAAAGAGCGAGGCCATGGCTATTATGGATAGGGAGAGGCCCAGGCTGAATATAACAAGAAGAATGGCCCCCAGGAGGAGCCTTCCCATTGACAGGGCTGCAAAGAATATAACCCAGGCAAGGGGACAGGGAGCCAGGCCGGTTATTATCCCGAACCCCACGGCCTGCCTTGAGCCGCCCCTGTGGCTGTGGTGATGAGCAGATTCTACTGAGTGGGCGCTCCCGCCGGCCTTCAGGCCGAGGGAGGCCCTAGCAAGCCCCCAGAGCGAGAAGCCCAGTATCAGGATTATGCCCATGAGCTGTAGCATGCTGGAGACAAAGACCTGGGGAAAGGTCTCCATGAAGAAGGCCGAGAGCGCAAGTATTACGAATACATCAGCCACATGGGTTACCGCCGTTGAAAAACCCAGGAGAAGGGCGTTCCTGTAGGTTGCCCTGTGGCCCACCAGATATGAAGCTATCAGGGCCTTGCCGTGCCCTGGGGCAAGGCTGTGCAGCATGCCCAGGCCAAGGGCTAGGAGGAAGAGAAGTGGGATTCCCAGGGGGCCTGCTCCATCCCCCAAGCCTCCAAGTATTCCGGTCTCGAGTTCCCTCTCCACGGGGCTGAGTTCCTGTGGGGTGTGGGCGGAGGCCAGGCTGGCAGAGAGCAGGAATGCCAAGCAGAACACAGCGAGACCCCTGTGCATAGATATAGTTGTTTCCTGTGATTAAATCCTTTATTAAAAATCACCCCCAATAAATATAATGATACCAAAACTCAGGGACTATGCAAGGATAGTGAGCAAGGAGACGATAGAGAAGATAAGGGGGGGAGGCCGAGCCCCTCGAGGGAAGGCATATAACGCATGTCAATTCCACATCTGCAGGGGGAGGAGTCTCAGAAATACTGAACTCTATGGTGATACTTTTCAATGAACTTGATATCCTCGTGGGATGGAGGCTCCTCAAGGGAACCCACACCTTCTTTACCACCACCAAAAAATTCCACAATGCACTGCAAGGAGAGAAGGTAAGACTTCCGGAATCATCAAAAAGGATTTATCTTCAGGAGATAGAGCGAAATTCCATCATGAACCATCTTCATAAACACGATCTTATTGTAATACATGATCCCCAGCCACTTGCCATGGTGAGATACTATCCCAAAAAACAGCCATGGTTATGGAGGTGCCACATCGATATCACCCACCACGATAAAGCTGTGTGGAATTTTCTCAGACCCTTTATGAAAAGATATGACGGAATGATAGTATCCACGGAAAAATACAGGCAAAGAGAATTAAGAATACCCCAGTTTGTGGTCTCTCCCTCCATAGACCCCCTAAACCTGAAGAACATACGAATCTCCCAGAAAGTAAGCAGGCGGCTCCTCTCAAATAATGGCATTGACCTTCATAAGCCTATACTCTGCCAGGTATCCGGATTTGACAAGTGGAAGAATCCGCTTGGTGTGGTAAAGATATTCGAGCTCGTAAAGCAGAGGCTTGACTGCCAGCTTGTCTTGATAGGGGACATGGCAACTGATGACCCCGAGGGGTCCCTGATGTACAACAAGATTATGAAAAGGGTATCAGGCAACAAAGACATACATGTAATAGCAAAGAGGGCCGACATGCTTGTCAATGCCCTTCAGAGGCATTCCCATGCTATCATACAGAATTCCATAAGGGAAGGTTTTGGAATAACGGTTACCGAGGCACTCTACAAGGAAACGCCCGTTGTTGCAATGAACAGGGGCGGGATACCCCTCCAGGTAATTAACAACAGAACCGGTTTCTTGGTTAACAGCACAAGTGAAGGGGCAAAGAGATGCATACAGTTAATCGAGAGTGATGAGCTAAGGGAAAGGCTCGGAAAAAACGGTAAAGAACATGTTGTCAAGAACTTTCTGATAACACGCAATATGCTCGATTACATAAGGATATTCAATCACTATATAAACCACTCAACATCTTGATGAACCCTACCGGGGTCGAAGAACTCAACTATATCCTCCGGGTCGAGTGCATCAAGCAGCAGGCACTGTAGCCCCTGGGCGCTCTGTGATGCCTGTAGGTGGCACCGTCCCTTCAGGCCGGCAGAACCCTTACTTGGGCTCCACGAGTTTTATTACCTGGACGGGACAGTTCTCAACACATGACATGCATTCAACACAGTCCTCGGGCCTGGCAACGTGCGACTTTCCATCCTTGAGTTCAAAGACGTTCTGCGGGCAGACAGAGACACATGTGCCGCATCCTGTGCACTTTCCCTTGTCAACGTTTGGAAACTTGTGGTCAATCTTTACCATTTGCAGCACCTTGAAAAGAATTCAAACAGTTAATATTATTGTAATGTCCCCCTATTTATTCTTTTGCATATCCGTTCGGTCTGTCCCAGGAGGGGTCTGGCTGTATCCAGCTCCATCATAAAAAGCCAATTCCACGCTCCCACAGAACTCAAATTATTTAAGCAGCCCATACAATTATTAATGAGTCTCATGAAAGTCCCGACCACCATACCCAAGCTCGATGAATTCTTCAAGGGCGGCATTGAGCTCGGCTCCAGGGTGCTCATAATATCCGATATGCTTATAGACAAGGCCATGTTCGGCATAAGCATCATGGCGGGCAGGCTCAAGGAAGGGGACAACGGCATCTACTTCATCAACAACAAGATACCTGACTACATAAAGCAGAACATCACAGGATGGGAGGGCTTCAAGGACAAGGTCTCTTTTATAGACGGGATATCCTACAGCCTGGGCCAGAAGAGCAAGGAGGAATTCCAGATAAGCGAGAAGACAATCAATGTGAAGCCCTACATAAAGGCGTCCCAGGAGGTCTTTGAGAAGGCCCTCAGGAGGAGAAAGGCCTATGGAACGACCGCAATATTCGATTCCCTGGACTTCTGGATAGGCCACTGGTCAGATGTGGAGAGGTTCGTCAGGGAGACACAAGGCATAATCAAGGACACGCGCACCATATCCTACTACCTCCTTGTCAACATAGGATTCAAGCCTAGCAACATCCAGGCCTTTGCCAAGTGCTTTGACTATGTGCTCTGGCTCAAGGCCTTTGACAGAAAGGGCATGGTGCTCAAGCAGATATACGTCCACAAGCCCAAGACAAGGTTTGCAATACCCTTTGAGATAACAGAATCAGGCATTTCCATGTACATACCAAAGATCCTGGTCACAGGGCCGTTCCATGCAGGAAAATCATCCACAATAAGGGCCCTGTCCCAGAGGCCCGTGAGCATTGACAGGATGGGAACCACCATCTCCCTGGACCACGGCTGGGTCGAGAGAGGGGGCATGGCAGTCGACCTCTTCGGCACACCCGGCCAGGAGAGGTTTGACTGGATACTGAATATGCTATCCAAGAGCATGCTTGGCATATTACTTGTTGTTGACTCCACCAAACCTGAGACATTCAAGCGGGCAAAGCAGATGCTTGCAAAGATAAAGGCCAAGGGCATACCGGTTGTTATACTCGCGAACAAGCAGGATTTGAAGGGGGCGCTGTCGCCAAAGAATATTGAGAAGAGGCTGGGGTTCCCGTCAGTGGGAACGGTTGCCCCAAAGAAGAAGGGCATGGATGAGGCCCTTGAGAGGCTGTTCGATGAGGTGCTCAAGAGACAGAAATGGTACTGAATTCAAGGAGGTATAATATGGCAACAAAGGAAGAGGATTTGAAGAAAATTCTGGATGACTTCGAGTCAATAGGAAACGTGATAGGCTCTGCAGTGGTAAGGCGTGACGGGCTCATGATAATATCCAGCCTCCCCAAGGAGGTCAACTCCAAGGCAGTTGCCGCCATGGCCGCTGCCATAGTGGGAACAGGGGAGACAGCCAGCAGGGAGCTAAGCATAGGAGAACTCAGCCAGGTTGTAGTGGAGTCAGTCAGCGGCAAGCTCATATCCGTAGGCGCGGGCGCTGATGCCATATTCACAGCCCTTATCAAGCCCAAGGCCAACATGGGTCTCGTTCTCATGAACATGGAGCGCTCGAGCAAGAAGATATCCGTTGTTATAGGTTAGCACCACAGGGTTCCTGGAAGCTATTTTTAACCCAGGACGACAATATTTAATTGTACTGTGGTTTCATGGAGAGAATCAAGACGGGCATACCAGGGATGGACAAGATACTGGGAGGGGGCATACCAGAGACACAGCTGGCCCTGATAACAGGCACGAGCGGCACCGGAAAGACCACATTCTGCTGCCAGTTCATGCACGAGGGGATAAAGAGGTTCAATGAGAAGGGGGTCTACCTCTCTTTTGAGGAGCCTGCTGAATCCATAAAGGAGAACGTCAGGGAGTTCGGATGGGACTTCAGCTCCCTTGAAAAGACAGGACGGTTCTCCTTCATCAGGTACGACCCCTATCACATCGAGGATGTCTTTGACATCCTGGAGTCGAACATAAGGGAGATAAAGGCCACCAGGGTCGTGGTGGATTCCATATCAGCCCTTGGCCTTCACGTAAAGGACGAGTCAGAGCTGAGAAAGATGATATTCGACCTTTCCATGATACTGAGGAAGCTCAACTGCACCTCGCTCATGGTCAGCGAGATTGTCCCCGGGACAGCAGGGCTCTCAAGATACGGCGTAGAGGAGTTCGTGGCCGACAGCGTGGTAGTCCTCTATTATGAAAGGATGCAGTCAACCTTCTCCAGGGCAGTCCAGGTATGGAAGGTGAGGGGCTCATCCCATTCAGAGAAGCTCCATCCCTATAACATAACAAAGAAGGGAATAACCGTCTATCCGGACGAGGAGGCCTTCATCAAGGGATAGATAAAGCTGGCTTGAACTAATTTTAACCCCCTAGGACAATTATAAATATGCCCAAGAAAGGCCTGTTCGGAGGGCCCCTGGGAACATACCCAAGATTCGAGTTCAGGGAGCCCAAACACTTCGTGGCGATTCCGCATTTTGACAGCCCGACCAGGATCAGGGTTCGCTATCCCCTCCTGCTCCCATATGCCTACGCCGAGATAAGGTGGTCCCCCAAAAGCAAGGGACTGCTCTACAGCATTATAGAACCGAGGCTGACCAGGGATGAGCTCTCCAAGACAGCGAGTATAGAGGAGGCCCTCAGGGAGGTCATAGACGTAAAGCTCACAGCGGCAAAGAAGGACAGCGGCGCCATCTACTACCTCCAGCAGAAGATAGCCCCTGTCCTGGATGACCTGGGCATCTCCCTGAAGGGGGAGAGCTATGGCAGGGTAATGTACTACATAGTAAGGGATTTCGTGGGCCTCAATGAGATAGAGCCCATGATGCACGACCCCTATATAGAGGACATCAGCTGCAACGGCCTTAACACGCCTGTTTACATAGTCCACAGGAGGTTCGGCTCTGTCGAGACCAACTTGATCTACCGCAACCCCGAGTACCTCTCTGATTTCGTGGTGAAGATATCCGAGCGGTGCGGTAGATACATCTCATATGCATCCCCGCTCCTTGACGGCAGCCTGCCTGACGGCTCCAGGGTGCAGGCATCACTTGCCAAGGACGTGACAACCAGGGGACCCACCTTCTCGATAAGGAAGTTCAGAAGCAATCCCTACTCTCCAATAGACCTCATAAGCCTCGGCACAGCGTCCCCGGACATAATGGCCTACCTGTGGATACTCACCCAGTACAATGTCTCGATGCTGATATGCGGCGGGGTATCCACAGGCAAGACCACGTTCCTCAATGCCGTGAGCATGTTCATACCGCCCGAGAACAAGATAATATCGATAGAGGATACCCGAGAGCTGAACCTCACCCACGAGAACTGGATACCCTCGGTTTCCAGGACAGGGTTCGGGATACCGGAGTCAGGGGGAAAGCGATACGGTGAGGTAAGCCTCTTCGACCTTCTGAGGGAATCCTTCAGACAGAACCCATCCTATGTGGTGATTGGGGAGGTCAGGGGCAAGGAGGCCTATGTGATGTTTCAGGGCATGGCGTCAGGCCATGCCTCCCTGGGCACGATACACGCCGGCTCTGTTGAGGATGTGATGAAGAGGCTCGAGACACCCCCCATAGAGCTATCCTCCAGCCTCATCGAGGCCCTGGATGTCCTGATAGTGATGACCAATGCCAGGGAGAAGGGGAAATCCGCCAGGAGGGTCAAGGAGATAGTCGAGATACAGTCAGTGGACTACCGGACAGGGCGCCCGCACACCAAGGAGACCTTCTCCTGGATAGCCTCTGCAGACGAATTCAGGAGCAGCGTCCAGGACTCCGAGGTGCTCAAGAAGATATCCTTTGAGGAGGGCCTTGGCTACGGCATGATAAGCGAGGAGCTCCAGAGGCGCAGGCAGGTCCTGGAATGGATGCAGGGCCACGGCATTGTCCACTACAGGGATGTGTGCAGGCTCGTCAACCTCTACTACAAGGACCCCAAGACCGTGATGGACTGGGTCAGGCACAACAAGACCCCCTTCACCAGGGAGAGGGCCAGAAAGGCCAGGAAGAGCGAGAGGGAGACAAGAAGGGCGGCCAGGAAACCCAGGAAGCCAGAGCCCCCTGTGCCCAGGAAATAGGACCTATAGCAGCTTCTTCACGAATACCTTGCTGGTATTCCTGATTTTACAGTCCCTGCAGAGGAGTTGTATGTCCCTGTTCGGGTACTGGCATCTGTAAGCAACAAAATCCCTTTCAACCATTGTGGTATCATAATCTCTCCAAGGACTCTCTGAAGGTATTTTCTCTTCAACCATTCCTCTGAAAGCATATACCTGGAGAGGCTCCCTTGCGAGTCTCAGTCCACGGTCCTGAACAGCGGGGCATGCCTCAGAGGATGTGCCATCCGGCCTGGTATCACCAGTCAGTTTCCTGTAGCTGGCCAGTTCAAATTCTTCCCCACCTATCTTGATTGGCATGGAATCACCATAACAGGAATGAGAGGAAAACAATATAAACGCAACGTCATTGTTTAGGCCTACCCCCCGGGATAGCTCATGTGGACAAAGGCCAGGAAGGCCACGTTCATCAGGGGGACAACCATATAGGTCATCAGGCCTATTGCTGCAGGTATGGTCATGCCCATGATGTCGCCCCCTATTATGTTCATCATGACCAGGACCGAGAGCATCATCAGGGGGGCCGCTATCATGACAGCTGTATAGATGTCCGCAAAGGTGGAGAGCGTCTTTACGTACTGCTCCCTCTTCATCCTGTAGTCAAAGAGGTTCCTGTCTGACATCTCCCTGAGGAAGTTCGGGAGGTTCCCCCCCTTGGTTATGGTGGAGCTTATGCCCGTCAGGACCTGCTTGAGAGCAGGTGAGGGCGTCCTCTCCGCGACATCGTTTATGGCGCTGACCGAGCTCATTCCAAGTATCTGGATGTTCCTTACCACGAGCCTGGCCTGCCTGGAGACCTCGCCGTACTCCCTGAGGCTGCCCAGGAGCTCGAACATGAACTCTGTGGGGATGCCTGACGAGGCTATGGAATCCATGTGTATGAGGGCAAAGGGGAGGTTGTTGTCTATGGACTTCCTCGCTGACTTGGACCTCTGGGACGGATAGATATAGAGCAGCATGAACACGAAGGATGCGGTCAGTATGGGTATGAACATCACATAGTAGAGGAGCATTACAAGGTCATCCACAAGCATCAGGGAGAGCAGGAGCGTGATTAGCAGCGCGGCCATGTAGGCAATGGCTGTGCTCATGTATGTTATCGCTATGTAGACCTTGAGGAGCATGTATATGCCCGCGCCCCTCAGCTGGGGAGCGAGCGACTTGAAGCTCTTCTCCGAGCCCTTGGCAAGCCCCCCGAACAGGGCCATCGACAGCCGCTTGTACGATTCCAGAACCATGTTTATAATTAGTGGCAGGGCGCTATAAAAACAGGGTTTGGAGTCGCCTGTTTAACCTGATGTTATACGCAGGCACGTTTACCGTGCCGTAGTCGAGGATTTGTCATTATTTATATTCAAATATCAATCATTTTTATGCAAAAGGAACTTTCAGATTTTGTAAAATCTTGGGAAAAATAATTGAAGATGTCAAGACAAGAAGTTATGATAAAAACATTGCAGAATGTTACATATTAGATTCAATATTCAAGTCAATGAACTTAAACTTTTAAAAATCGCAAAAGTTTAGTTACTAATTAATATGAAAATACGTGATGCTAACCAAGAGGATTTGGATGTAATAATTAATTTACATAAGAAATCGATTGTCCCAATCTGGAAAAAATGTAATAGGGATTATAGTCTGGATAAAATAAGAGAGTTTATTAGTGAAAATACTGGAAAGGATAAAGTAATTGTAGTAGAGATTGAAAATAAAATAGTAGCAACCTGTAAGGCGAGAATATTCGATGATAATAGCTCGGATAATATTATCTGCTATTGTGGATAAGGTTCTTGTCGATCCGGATTATCAGGGTAAAGGTATAGGAAAGGAAATATTGAATTTTATTGAAATGTTTGCAAAGAAAAACAATGCAACAAAAATTGTTCTTGATGTTGTAATTGGTAATCCTGTACTGGGGTTTTATGAAAAATTAGGATTTCAGAAAACAGAGATATTATTAGGCAAGAAAATTCTTTAGGCGGACTTGGCGGGATTACCGATAACGGACGGGATTCAACGAAGTTTTTGCTCGCTGTTAATTGGCTAGCCCATTATATGCGCAGGTAACTGTGCAAAAATTTGGGCAAAGTGCATGGGGTGAGCCGCTTTGCCGTTGAATCTGTGTTATGCGCCCCTCACGGGTTGCGCAGTAGGGTCCGAGCCGTAGGCGAGGAAGTAAGGCTTCGGGTTATATCTTCAAAGTTAACCCACCATCAATTTTCACAATTTCACCAGTTATAAATCTGGCTTTCTCCGAAGCGAGGAATAATACCAATTCTGCAACTTCACTGGGTTCTGCCGCTCTTTTCAAGGGAATATTATTATTCAACCACTTCTTGGTTTCTGGGTTATTTTCGTGTAGCATATCTGTCGCAACAACACTTGGAGCCACTGCATTAACTCTGGTCTTTGGGGCTAATTGTAGTGCCAAAGTCTTAGTTAAATTAACTACGCCGGCTTTGGAAGCTGCATAGGCATTTGCATCATAGGCGGGTAGTTCCAAACCCCACACAGATGCAATGTTTATTATTGATGAATTGTCATTCAAAATATCAGATAATATATAACTGCACATACCTAACCCCTTCAAGTTTACAGCAAGGACTTCATCCCAGAATTTCCAATTGGGTTTGGAAGGAAATTCTTTCCTAAGTATCCCAGCATTATTCACCAATATATCCAAGCTTCCAAAGCTTTTTTGAATATTTTTCTTCAATTTATTGACTTGAGTCTCCTGGGATATGTCTGCAACAATTACCTCAGCTTTGGCTCCAAGTTTCTTGATTTCGCTTAGGGTATTATTTGCCTCTTGGGAGGAAGAGCGGCAGTTGATTATAACCGATGCTCCGTTTCGAGCGAAGGATAATGCAATTGCTTTACCAATACCTCTAGAAGAACCAGTTACCAATACTACTTTATCTTTAAACATAATCAGTTATTAAACGCTTAGATTATAATACTTTGCAGGAGCCTTATTGCGTATAACTTATGAGGGTTATGTAGAGTTTTCTTTATAGGTTACTTGGTTCAACGTTTACATGAACCGGTAACAGTAAGAAAATTCGGGCAACTATATCCGATTTAACCGGTTGCCACATAACCCTTGTTAGATGACCCGGATAGATTGTTTAGATGGGCGACTTCAAAGGAGTCGAGTCGTCTGGAGTGCCTAACTAATGAAATCATCTGCATCAAGGAATTCAATCTCTTCTCTGGTAGATTTCAAATCCTTAATAGTAAACTCGTGGGTATCGTCATCAAAAGCCACGCAACAATCCTTAATTACAACAATATCAAAATCTCTATCATAGGCATCTTGCACCAAACTCCTAACACATAGATTAGTTAATATCCCACAAACAACAATCTTATCAATTCCCTGAAGATGCTTATCCAAATCTGTTTCGAAGAATGGACTGATTTTATATTTCGTAATGAGCAAGTCAGAATTCTCCTTGTGTAGCTCATCAATTATTTCAACATTTGGAGAATTCTTTGCAAAGGCAGCATTGGAATCTTTCTCTATATGTCTCGTAAAGATTATTTTAAATCCGTTCTTCCTACAGTAATCAATTAACCTATTTGTTCTTTCAATTACCTGGGAAATATCACCAACAAAATAATCTGATTTTTTATCAGTCCATTCTTTCTCAAAATCAACAAGTACTAGGGCTTTTGATGACATATGGTTATTGGTTGATAAAGATTAATATATATATTAAGCATAGGCACGGAGGACGATTTCATCTAATGTATGGGGTTATCAGAAGTTTTCGCTATCTGTTAATTTGCCTAATACTATATGCATGGTTACCCTTACGAAAATTTGGGTGAAGCCCGGCGCTTGCCTGCCTGGGCGCAACCTGATAACCTGATGTTATCGGTAGCCGCGTTTACATTGCGGCGGAGTTCGGCTTCGGTGAACTACTCCTCCTACTTACAAAGCTAGCCAGAATGTAGGACACGACAACATTAAAAACCGAATATATTAACGAAAGATTATCAAACTGATAACCACCTAAAAAACTCAATAAAAGAATCGATTCACCATACATATTGATATTGCCACATAAAGATGATGGGAAATTCTGAGTGCAAATTGGCGTTGATTCAACCAACACCACAACTGGTGTAAATAAAAATAAAATAAACGCGAATATGACAAAAAACACCAGTGTCTTTTTATCTGGTCTAAAAAATTCACCAATTCTCATATTAATAATTTCATTAACTCACTTAAATGATTTCGCAAATGCTTTGCCCGAAGCCGAATTACCGATAACGCAACAAGATTCAACGAAGTTTTTGCTCTCCGCTAACCTGTGAGAATCCTATAAGCACTGCTAACAGTGCAAAAATTTGGGGAAAGTGCAAGCATATAACCGCTTTCCCGTTGAATCTGTGTTAGCTGACCCCCACCAATATACCCGTAGGGCTCGAAGCCGTAGGCTGAGAGAGTTGTTTCGATTAACCACTATGAACCGTGATTGCGAGGGCGCCAGTTTTTTACTCAAAATAACCCATTTTTACGATTAAAATCGATATCATACGGTTAACAGAAAGCTTTATAAACCCTATTTGTCACTATAATTAAGTAACGATTATTTGAGGTGATATTATGGCATTACCAGAATATTTCCATGAAATGAGACCCGAAGTCAGAATTATGGAGGTGAAAGATCAATCTTCCATTAGAATTAGGGAAGAATGCCTTGATGATGGGGTTAAAAGGATATTAGGAAAATATCCAGGAATTGATGCTGAGAGTCTAAAAAATCAAATATCAAAGCAAGTAGATGCCTTGATATCTTTGAATACACTTCCAGATAAAGAACACGTTCCTTTTGTTTCTGGACGTATAGATAAAGACACTGACCCTGTTAATTATGAAGCCCGTTTGTTAGGACTCCGATTAACAGAGGGGTATCTGAGGTGTGTTCATCTAGATGACAGGACAAAACCAATTACTCATCAAATCTTGAAATTTGTATACGGTGACCTTATAAAATAGGCGCCCTCGTAATCTTCAAACAATTATTCGAAACAATTTCTGCTAACAAACCGTGTTAGGAGAAGTTTCTGCTATCCGTTACTTGGTCACTACTTTATACTTTCAGTTACTCGTGCAGAAATTTGGGTGGAGCGTAACTCTTAGAAGTTTAGCGGAACCTCCTAATGGGTGTTAGGAGTAGGCACGTTTACCTGTGCCGGAGTTGGCGGGTTCACCAACATATTAATACAAAATACAATTCTATGGTATGACTATCCAATTGACTAAAGACGAGCAAAGATTAGTCGATCATGCAAAGGAAATGGTCGTCAAATACAATAATCATCGCAATGCTAAAGGACAACTCGCTACAATATACGCGTTTGTATTGTCGGATAGCGGAAAAATCTATGACGGCGCTTGCCTGGAGTCAACTATCTCAGCAGGCATATGTGCAGAGCGGGCAGCCATCTCGAACATGTTTACGAAAGAAACATACTCATCAAAAATTGCTTGCATAGTCACATTATGTCCAGTTCCAGAGCAGCTAGAATATAGCCCAACACCCTGTGGAGTGTGCAGGCATGTCATATGGCAATATGGTGATTCAAAAACAACAATAATTTGTGGCCAATACATGAAGGATAATGATGGGTGGAGATTCGTACCAAAAAAGGAAAAATATTCAACTACTCAACTCTATCCTAAACCATTCATAGATCCCTGGGCATGACCCGCCAATTACGCCTAACGGACGGGATTCAACGAAGTTCTCGCTAACCGCTATCTTGCCTATTATTATAAGCATAGCTATTGGTGCGAAAATTTGGGGAAAGTTCAGGAATTGGATAGCTTTTCCGTTGAACCTGTGTTATCGGACCGAACCTATTGCATAGGAGGTGAGTGAACGTAGTGAGCGAGAGTTACGGCTGGAGGAGGCCAAAGTCATGCTTTCTTATTAGTTTATACCACACACCAAATAAGATTATCCATACACCAGCATAAGCAAAAAACGCATGTATAGATGTCCATCCACCCATGTAAATCATCATACCATTAAGTATCAGCAAATATTCTCCTAACGCCCCAAAAAATCCAAAAATCAATACTTCAATAAACATATAAACCCTGTTTGGTTTTAATGGCAGATGCATAGACCATGCATAACCTCCAATAAATGTAAGAGCCATTATCTCAATTGGCACAGTTATTACTGAAAAAATGCTTTGTGGACTAGTCCATAAACCCGCGAAAGCGCCTATATTTTCTGCAATAAAATCAAAAACCATAAGGAATAATCCCATAATAAATGCATATTTTATTATCGGCCTCTTCTTTTTCTTTGCGGTTTCATAAAGTAACCAAAGAAATGCTAATCCAACTAAAGTTGCATATGTAATTAGACCAGCATTTGGCGTTAAGTACCAAAAGAATAAACCCACGAGCAAGAATACAAATATCTTAATAATCAATGCTTTTATTTCCCTATTTCGCATGAATTATATTTGTAAGTTGTGATATAAATATTCGACTATTCTGGCCTCCGGAAGCCGTAATTTCCGATAACGGACGGGATTCAACGAAGTTTTCTTTCATTGTTACTTTGCCAGAAGTCCTATAAGCATAGTTACCGGTAAGAAAATTTGGGGAAATGGCATAGAGTGCGACATTTCCCGTTGAATCTGTGTTAAATCCCCCGACGTAGGATGAACCAATAAGGGTAGAGGGCGAAGCCTGAAGAAGTTGCGGGCGGATATCACTTAACTAACTTGAACAATTTATTCAATTCCCCAGGTTTTCTGTATGCTTCAATGCCTTTGGAACTAGCACCGCTATATGTCGCAATATTGCCAGTAAAAATTACTACCCTGCTATTTGGGTTTAAAGATAACAACTCATCACGCAAAGGAAAACAATCGCCTTCTAAACTGTCTAAGACGCATAGCTCGTAGCTTTTTGAATTAGCAAACTTAACAGCTTCATCATAATTCGATGCAACATCTGGATCAACACCTGCTCTACTAAATCCCCTACTTAAGCGTCCTCTCCAAGACTTGTCATCTTCAGTAATTAACACATTCTTCGTTGACATACGAACAAATTGACCGAAACCCTTTTAACCGTTCCGCCCGCAATTGGATTTAACGGACGGGATTCAACGAAGTTCTCGCTAACCGCTATCATGCCTAATTCTATAAGCGCGGTTAACTGTGCGAGAATTTGGGGAAAGTGTGGGGTTTGTGCAGATTTCCCGTTGAATCTGTGTTAT
>Ga0315551_10000194_pt1 | contig 48058 bp, 38 predicted proteins | sample SalMarSW160290MG_FD_203678 | JGI IMG/M metagenome (GOLD analysis project Ga0315551, IMG submission 203678) | Salt marsh sediment microbial communities from the Plum Island Ecosystem LTER, Massachusetts, United States - Salt Marsh Sediment SW1602-90 ...
AACGGCATCGGCGGCGCCCGGGCAGGCGTTATCGAAACCACATACAAAGAGGAGACCGAAACGGACCTGTTCGGCGAACAATGCGTCCTCTGCGGTGGTCTGACGGCGCTTATCAAAGCCGGCTTCGAAACGCTTGTGGAAGCGGGATATCAGCCTGAAATCGCCTATTTCGAGTGCATGCACGAGGTCAAGCTCATCGTCGACCTGATGTATCAGGGCGGATTGAGCTATATGAGATACAGCATTTCGAATACCGCTGAGTACGGCGACCTTACCCGCGGGTCAAGGATTGTCACAGAGCAAACAAAAGCGGAAATGAAGAAGATACTATCGGAGGTTACATCCGGCGAATTCGCCAAAGAATGGGTCAATGAATACCAATCCGGGTTAAAGACGTTCAAGGAACTGTACGATAAAGACTATGACTGCCAACTTGAAATAATCGGCAGAAAATTACGCAAAATGATGAAGTGGATAGACTCGAAAGAGGTATAAGAGGCTCAAAAACGCGCTTTTTGCTTTTGGCGTCCTCAAAACGGAGAACGTAAATGCAAAACCGAAACTTAAAACCCAAAATCTTCAATTTCGGACTGTGCCTTTTGGTTTGTGGTTTGTGCGGCTGTGCGGTTGTGGATTATGTTAAGCCGGAACAACCTCCCTATGATGAGCATCTTCCACTGAGCTACTACTATATAAAGCTAAAGGCCAGCAGCGCAGCCGATGTACTTTCTGCGATTCACCTTCCCGAGTACGAACAGCTCAGCCAGAGCAAGAGCGTTATCGCCTCCTCAGGGCAAAAGAAAAAGGGCCACGAAATCTGGTTCAAGATGGCGGCCTTCGACGAGAACACCCTTACTATAAACAGAAAGTATTTCTTTCTGGTAGATGAAAAGCCGAAAAGTCTGTGGGTCCAACCCAAGCGAAAGCTCAGATTCGACTGCGAAATGGTGCTGGGACCAGAGGTATTTGATGAACCATACGCCAACGACAATGCAAAGAGAATCGCAATACTAAAAAAGGTCCTGTCAAACTTTCGCAGTGATATAGACCAGGTAGCGATAGAAGATAAGAACCTTGGCACCTGTGGGATGCTTATCAATCAAACAATTCGGACGATTTTGGTTAAATTGGAATCCTCCCCCATATCGGCAACAAAGCTCAATCCCGTCGAAGGTCTTGATTTCGACCACATCACATTCGGTGCGGGCAAAATTTGGATGGGCGTCGCCGGCGATACTGTAAACATAAGAATCAGGATAGATTCATACGCACGGACGTACGACGACCCATTTGCCCTGGAAGATTAGTGCTAAAATAAAGAGTGGGTCTGTAAGCCGAGTTCTGTACTCCGCCACAAGTGACGGGCAGCGATCATTTATCTTGACCAACTGTTACCAGTTGGCTCTCCCGATATACCGGGAAGCGACCTACCTGCTGTTAATACCCGGGCCGAGTACCAGCTTCTTGGTCTTGCAGGCGGTGGGGTTTACCCTGCCGGCACCGTCACCGGCGCCGCGGTGCGCTCTTGCCGCACCATTTCACCATTGCCTGTGTCCCGAGGAATCGAAACCATCGGCTGTGTATTTTCTGTGGCACTTTCCTGCGAGCTGCCCCGAGTGGCCGTTAACCACCACCGTGCCCTGTCCTGCTCGGACTTTCCTCCGGCCTTTTCAAGCCGGCGACCGCCCGACCCACTCTTCTAATTGACAATTGACTACTAACTATTATAGCAAAAGTTCGCTATATTTGCTACTTTTCAGCGTACGATTTCGATATGTTTTTTGAATTGCTGGTCGTCGGTATCGGCGAAATCGCTTCTAAAGTGCACCCCTCGACTTTCCCGGCGTATCTGGGCAGCGCGTGCCATAAGCCCGGAGACGGTGAGCATATTCTGGCATTCCCATCCATTGGGGCAGTCAAAGATTTTGTCCATGACATATCGCTGCCAGAACATGATAATCTCCTGTGCCTCAGTGAGCGGCTGTTTTGTTCGGGTGATGCCGACATTTCGCCACATAAGAGCACGAAGGGAGTTTGTAACATCAGGGACATCCAAACGAGTGCGGTCTGAATGCGGGATTTGATATTTTATAAGTGGGTGCTTGATATGAGCAACGCCTGCTTCCCTGCTCTGGGAGGCAAGCTGTCCGGCTGTCTTGCCGAAGACCAATCCTTCGAGCAGTGAGTTACTGCCGAGCCGATTTGCACCGTGCAGTCCGGTGGAAGCTATCTCTCCACAGGCATAAAGATTTTCGATGCTTGTTTTGCCCGAGGTATCGGTCTTTACGCCGCCAACCATATAATGTGCGCTTGGACGGACGGGAATCAAGTTTTGCCTGACATCTATATCGAAACTTTCACACAGCTCGAAAATATGGGGGAATCTTTTAGCAAAATATTCTTTATCGAAGTGCCTGACATCCAGATAGACATGCGTCGAGTTGGTTTTCAGCATGTGAGCCAGGATGGCCCGGCTGACAATGTCACGCGGTGCAAGCTCGGCGGATTCGTGATAGTCCTTCATAAAGCGCCGGCCCTCGTTGTCCAACAGAACGGCACCTTCACCACGAAGGGTTTCGGTAATTAAGGCCCTCGATGCCCCCGCGATGTAAAGCGTAGTCGGGTGAAACTGCATAAACTCCAAATCCCGCAATACGGCACCGGCCCGGTAAGCCATAGCAACACCATCGCCTGTTGCAACTTCCGGATTGGTGGTCTCGCGATAGAGCTGCCCCGCCCCTCCTGTTGCCAGGATTGTATTTGGGGCCCAAATTATCTGGTCTGTCCCTGGCGACCTGTTCCTGTCACTGCCGATAATCCCAACGCACTCGTTGCCGTCGTTTGTGAGCAAATCGATAGTGTAAAAACGCTCCATTATTTTTACATTCGGATTTTCCCTCACCTTCCGAATGAGCGCCTCTGCAATACCCCGTCCAGTCTCATCGCCGTGGGCGTGAGCGATACGCGGGTGCGAGTGACCACCTTCAAGGGTAGTGGCAATACGGCCGTCGATTTGATCAAACTCAGTGCCCCATTGAAACAGCTGCTCGACAAGCTCGGGCCCCTGTCGAACGACAAAGTCGACTACAGTTTCGTCACTGAGGCCGCAGCCGGTCTTCATCGTATCGGCTATGTGTGACTCAAATGTGTCTGTTTTATCAAGCACCGAAGCGATTCCGCCCTGTGCCTTCCAGGTGTTACTATTTTCCAAAGTGTCCTTGCAGACGATGACAACGTTGCAGTGCTCGGCCGCCTCGATAGCGGCACGAAGTCCCGCTACCCCTGCCCCGACTATGAGGCAATCGGTAAAGAGCTGGTGCATTGAGTTCGAGTCGATATTGACCAGATAACGTCTAAATTCCGTCATAATACTTCCTACCACAAAAATTTACGGCCAGAAACACAAAAAATCAACAATTAAAGGGGAATAATCAATCCTTCATGATACCTGAACCGCTGTCTTTTTGAAACCAGGAAATTTCCCGACTCGTTCGGTTCGGCACATATCAAGCAGCACGAACTACTGCTTGGCCAAATTTAACCAGTCGCAATCGAGCAGGGATGGGACAATCATTTCTCCCGGACTTTGTGCCTCGATATCCACGGTTTCATCGAAGGGCACTGTGCAAAGGATGTTTGCGCCGCTGCATTCGGCTATCACCGGCCCGATAGTGTCTTCGGCAACTGCTGCTTCGAGGGCGTTGTAACCATTGAGGACGACACCGGCGATTTTTAATTGTGCCGCGCGGATGCAGTCAATCGTCATCAGCGTATGATTTATCGTCCCCTGCCCCAGCCGGCTGACTACTACTACAGGCAGAGCGAATTCTACCGCCAAATCCAGCAGGTCAAATTCCGCCGTCAAAGGCGTGCGCACGCCGCCTATGCCTTCGACGATAACGATGTCTGTATTCTCACATATCTCTTTATAGACGGCTGCGATGCTGTCGAAATCTATCGGTCGCCCCTCCTGGGCAGCACCTACAATAGGTACCGCCTGTGTGATATAGCCGACAGGGGTAATTGTGGAAAGGGACAGATCGCTGTTTGCGCAGGCAGCTAAGAACTCAGTATCGCAGCTAACAAGACCCTCCCACTGGCGTTTGCATCCGGTGGCAATGGGTTTGAATACCCCGACCTTTAGTCCATTATCTGTTAAGATTTTAGCAATGGCCCCGGCTATGAGTGTTTTGCCCACACCGGCACTCGTGCCGGCTATAAAAAGGCCGTTCTTTTTCGGCAAGTTCAAGTCAATCGGCATTTAGAGCCTTCTTACGAAATTCGCCTGATAACACGCTCATATTACAGCAGTATTATAGCAGTTATAACCGAAGAGTCTACTTTAGCTCGAAACTAAGCTGACTATTGCAAAGAGAGTTCAAAACCGATAGAGTGTCGAAACTGTAAGATTGAACCAATGAAGAAAATTCGATAAGGAAAGAACCGTCTATGTTGGACCTGGACCCAACCGGTTGGATTGTGGTGATATTATGCGCAACTATGGTGGGGATTACAAAGACCGGGATTCCGGGCCTTGGCATCCTTGTGGTGCCTTTGATGGCCTCTGTCCTGCCCACCCGCAGCTCGGTGGGGGTGCTGCTCGGTATCTTGATATTGGCGGATTTGTTTGCTGCGACCTACCATCGGCATAACGCCAGGTGGCGTCATATATTTCTTCTGCTCCCGGCTGCTTTTGCCGGCATCGTTGCGGGCTACTTCGGCTTGAAAGTGGTCGACGATAAGCTGCTTAAACCGATTATTGGCGGGATAGTGCTGGCGATGCTGGGCATCAATTACTGGCGCACAAGGACAAAAGGCAAAGATGCGCAGGTCCCAACCCAGTGGTGGTTTGCGGCCGGGCTTGGCTTCATGGCCGGTGTTACTACGATGATGGCCAATGCCGCCGGGCCGATAATGATTATTTATCTGCTGGCTATGCGGCTGCCAAAAATCGAATTCGTCGGGACCGGTGCGTGGTTCTTCTTCGTTATCAACTGGCTCAAGGTCCCCTTCAGCGCAAAACTAAATTTGATGACAGCGGCCTCTGTAAAACTCAACTTAATGATGCTGCCCTTTATCGCCCTTGGGGCCGTGATTGGGATATTTTTTCTGAAACGAATCCCACAAAAGGCATTTATCGCTGTTGTGCAGATTTTAGCCGCTGCCGCCGCCATCAAACTCCTGTTCTAAATGCAGGCCTTCAGGAAAACAAAATTGGTTTGCAAAACAGCAGCCGGTAAGCGATTATTACAGCTATGTCCGGCCAGGGAAACACAGACAGATTTGCCAAAGCTCAGGAACGAATGCTCACCCGCGACCTCAAGGGCCGTGATATTGCCGACCCGGACGTTCTCGGAGTCATGGTCCGGATTCGGCGGGAAGAATTCGTGCCGACTTCATACGAGTCACAGGCTTATTCCGACAGCCCGCTGCCTATCGGGATGGGCCAGACTATTTCTCAGCCCTATATCGTCGCCCTGATGACCCAGGAGCTGCGCCTCAATATTGATTGCGAAGTTCTGGAGATTGGTACAGGCAGCGGATACCAAACGGCTGTCCTGAGCAAGCTGGTGAAAAAAGTCTATACAATAGAAAGATTCGGCCAGTTGTCGGAATCGGCCCAAGCGGTCTTGGGCAGATTGGGAATCGATAATGTCGAATTCTATGTCGGTGACGGAAGCTGCGGCTGGCCCCGGCAAAAATGGGACGACAAGTTAGAGCGCATGGCCGAATGGCAACCCCGTTTCGACAGGATTATGATAACCGCAGCCGTGCCGAAGATACCGCAGCCCCTGTTGGAACAGCTCAAAGAGGGCGGCTTGATTATCGCACCCGTAGGCTTCTCGGGTGTCCAGGAACTGATAGTGGCCGAAAAAAAAACCGAACACATCACCAAAAGATTCATCTGTGACGTTCGCTTCGTCAAACTCCTCGGCGAACACGGATTCGAGGAATAACTTAAGAATTACCCCACGATATTTTGGTGTCAAAAATAATTGGAATTTGATATTGTATGTCCATGGATGGACGTACAGTAATCCCGGATGTCAGCAAAGAACCACAACAAAGGCTCACCCTTTCGACGCCGGCACAGTTCCTCAAAGGTGTTGGGCCGGCACGGGCCAGGGCCTTCGCGCAGTTGGGGGTACATACCGTAGGTGATTTGTTAGAGTATTATCCGCGGGACTGGAATTTTGCACCTGAACTGGTAAAGATAAATCAAATGCGGCCCGACCGGACCGCTGCCGTTATCGGCCTGGTCGAATCAATAGACTACCAGAGCTATCGCAGGCAGCCGATATTTGAAGCTATAGTCAGTGATGATACCGGGGTGTGCAGGATTATCTGGTTCCACGGCGGATTCCTTCGTGACCAATTAAAGCCGGGCCAGATAGTAATAGCCACGGGCAAAGTGTCTTTATACAAGCACCATTTGCAAATGACCAATCCGAAATTTCTGGTGCTCGACGAGAAAACTTCGGAGCCGGTTGAGTATTTTAGCGGCGGTGTTTATCCCGCCTCAGGCCGACTCTCCAGCATGCAAATCAAAAAAATAATCGGGCGGATACGCGAAGCAGCCGATAAGCTCATCCCAGAGTTTTATGACAAAGACTTTCTTAAAAAAGCAAACCTAATCGGCAGAAAAGATGCTTTTAGATGGATACACTTGCCGCCGGACGAAGACAAATTAGCCAAAGCAAAACGCAGATTAAAGTACGATGAACTGTTCCTGATGCAACTGGGACTGGCCCTTCGGCGGGCAAGGAGACAGCACTACTCGGCGGCGGCGATGACCTGTAATAGCGAAATCGACAGCCGAATCAGAAAACGCTTCCCCTTCCTGCTCACCGAAGACCAGAATGGTGCAATAACCGACATTGCCACGGATATGTCAAAACCTGAGCCGATGAACCGGCTCCTGCAGGGTGACGTCGGGTGCGGCAAAACAGTGGTGGCACTATATGCGGCCCTGCTCGCGGTCGCCAACAAAACACAGGCAGCCATTATGGCGCCTACGGAGATTCTAGCGGCCCAGCATTTCCTGCGAATCGAAAGATACCTGAAGAACAGCAAGGTAAACAGAGTTTTGATAACGGGGGGGCTGACCGGCAAAAAGAGGACACAGCTCATCGAGCAAATAAAGGGTGGAGAAATGGACATCGTCGTCGGGACGGTGGCACTGCTGCAGAAAGATATTGAATTTCAAAAGCTCGGCCTGGCCGTGATTGATGAGCAGCATAAATTCGGTGTGGAACAGAGGGCCCATTTGCGAAAGCAGTCTGAACCCCATTGCCTTGTTATGACGGCAACCCCTATCCCGCGGACCCTGGCAATGACCGCTTTCGGCGATTTGGATGTTTCCATAATCAAGCATTCGCCGCCCGGCAGAGGCCCTGTTACTACACGCTGGGTAAACCGGCACAACCGGCAAAAGGCATTCGAGTTTATCCGCGAGCGTCTAACGGCGAAGAAACAGGCCTATTTTGTTTACCCGAGGATAACCGCAACCGAAGACAAAACCGACATAAAGGCCGCAACGGATGAATGTAAAAACCTAAAGGAAATCTTCCGGGAATTCACCGTCGAACTTCTGCACGGCCAGATGCCTTCCGCAAAGAAGCAGCAGATTATGATGGATTTTAGAAAAGGAAAAATTGATGTGCTGGTGTCCACCATCGTGATAGAGGTCGGCGTGGACGTGCCGAACGCAACAATAATGGTGATAGAAGGAGCAGACAGATTCGGCCTGGCGCAATTGCACCAGTTGAGGGGACGCATCGGAAGGGGGGAAGATAAATCATATTGTCTTTTGTTCGCCGAGACCGACAGCGAAACAGCAAAAAGCAGGCTTGAAATGATGACGCGGAGCCACGATGGTTTCCAGATAGCCGAGCATGATTTGCGGCTTCGCGGTCCGGGGGAACTTTTTAGCACAAGGCAGCACGGCCTGCCGGACTTGAAAATCGCAAATATCGTCGATGATTACGAGCTTCTGGTGATGGCAAGGAAAAACGCATTCGAGCTGGTTCGCTGTGACCCAATGTTAACAAAACCGGAACATAAGAACATCCGCCATGCGCTGGTGAGCAAATTCGGCGATTCGCTCGGATTGGCGGATGTCGCTTAAAAATTAAAAGCTGAAAGCTAAAAACTAAAAACCATAAGTTAAAACTCAAAACTTTTTCCTTTTATTTTGACTTTATATTTTAAGTTTTGGTTTTACATTTTTCGCTTTACGTTTTACGCTATTGCTATGCAGATACGTTACAAAAACAATCTGCTTGAGAAGGTTTTAATCGGGGTCAACGCCCTGACTGCGGCGGCGGTCACGGCGTCCTTTGTTGTGTTGTTCGGTTTCGACAAGCCGCTGCTGCCCGCCCGGATTTTATATGCCGCCCAGGTCGCTCTGCTTAGCATCTTTATCGTTGAGAAAATAATTCGACTCTTAAATACCGCTTCGATACGGGAATTCCTGCGGGGAAACTGGTTTGAAATCCCACTTTTACTTGCGCTTGCCATCGCGGTGGTTGGGGCGGGCCGATGGTTTTACAGAGATGAGCCCCAGACAGTTCGCCATTTCGCTGTGGGCATCTATCTTATTGTGCAGGTAGTCACCAAGCTTTGCCGAACCAGCGTAAATATGGCCGCATCAGGCAAGAGTCCCACGCGAACACTGATTGCCAGCTTTTTAGTCTTGATAATCGGCGGCGCAGGGCTTTTGTACCTGCCGAAGGCATCCACCGGTGAAAACGCAAGTTTTGTTGACGCCCTGTTTACGGCAACCAGCGCCACCTGCGTTACCGGCCTTATTGTAAGAGATACCGGAAAAGACTTCAGCCTGATGGGTCAGATAATCATCCTGACCCTGATTCAGCTTGGCGGCCTGGGAATAGTCGTATTTGGCGCCGTATTTGCCCTGCTCCTGGGACAGGCATTGAGCCTGCGCGAATCGGTGGCAATGCAGGACCTGCTAAGTACCCGAACGCTTGGTCGAATAGGCAACATGATTGCGTTCATCTTTATAGGGACGATATTTATTGAAGCTGTCGGTGCGGTCAGTATCTTCGGAATGTGGAACGATGTACCCGGTTGGAACGGTGATGTACACCAGCAGTGGTACTACAGCATCTTCCATTCGATTAGTGCTTTTTGCAATGCCGGCTTCAGTTTGTTCGACAAAAGTTTCATTAACTACGACAGAAGCTGGGGCATATATGCAGTGATTTGTCCGCTGATAATCCTGGGCGGACTCGGCTTTGGTGTCCTCTACGACCTGGCCAGCATTGCAATCGAAAGGACAAATCGATTCTTCAAAAAAAGTTTCCTTGCCCGTTACCGTCTTTCTATGGAAATGCCGATGAGAATGAGGCTCCAGACCAAAATCGTCCTTACCGTAAGTGCCTGCCTCATTGTCGTTGGTATGCTGGCCATCCTGCTGTTCGAGCGCTACGCGGGCAACAGTAATTCCGCCGGTAATACCGGTGTCCTCGGCGCATTGTTTCAGTCGATTACAGCCAGGACGGCCGGGTTTAATACTATCAATATCAAGGCACTTTCAGCTTCGAGCAAACTGGTGTTAATTCTGCTTATGTTCATCGGCGGTTCGCCCGGCTCGACCGCGGGTGGAATCAAGACGGTGACGCTCGCTGTCGTAATAATGACCGCTTTTGCCGCTTTACGCAAGCGTGAGGAAGTCGAGATGTTCAAGCGTTCGGTCCGGGTAGTCGTTGTCGGCAGGGCCATAACTGTTACACTGCTTTTCCTCGCTGTGCTGTTAGGGGCCTCCCTGGCACTGAGTATCAGCGAAAACGCCAACGGTTTTACTATGTCCGATATTATGTTTGAGGCCGGCTCCGCGCTGGGCACTGTCGGCCTGACAACCGGCATAACGCGTTCCTTGACAACCGCCGGAAAATTGATTATTATTGCCGTCATGCTCATCGGCAGGCTTGGCCCATTGACTCTATTGGCGGCATTGACATTTAATTTGAAACCGGCTCAATACAATTATCCCGATGAGGCGATAATTGTCGGCTAAAAAAATTGGCCACGAAGTCACGAAGTTAAAAATTAAATATATTATAATTTTAGTGTCTTGGTGCCTTAGTGGCAAAAAACAGGAGCTAATAATATGAATCGGTTTGCTGTAATAGGACTCGGGCGGTTCGGACAAAAACTGGCCATCGCGCTGGCTATGAGCGGCGCCGAGGTCATCGCAATCGACAAAAACAGAGAAGAAATCGAGCTGATTCGAGACCAGGTAAGTCTCGCTGTCCGGCTCGACAGCACGGACGAAGAAGCGCTGAAGGCGCAGGGCGTCGATAAGGTTGACGTTGCTATTATAGGTATTGGTCAGGAAGGCTTTGAATCGGCGATTCTGACGGTGGTCAACCTGCGCCAGCTGGGCGTAAAGAAAATTCTCGCAAGGGCGGAAAGCCTCGTAGCAGGCGAGGTCTTCTCCAAGGTGGGCACCACCGAGGTGATTTATCCCGAAATAGAGTCGGCCCAAAGATGGGCCTATAAACTTATCGCGCCGCAAATCGGCGAAAAAATAGATTTCGCTCCCGGCTACAGCCTGGCACGTATCAAAGCACCCGCAAGCTTCGACGGCAAAACCGTTATGGATTTACAGCTCAGGCAGAAATACGGTGTCAATCTGGTCGCTATCAAACGGGACGAGCACGGCTCGAAAAAGAAGGCCGAAAATGCCAAAATCATCAATGTCCCCATGCCGAGCACGGTGGTCCACGAAAATGATATCCTGATGGTCGCCGGCTCCGACGCAGACCTCGCAAAACTGCCACAAGAGTAAGGCCAAGAGAAATGAACGTATATGAAAAAACTCTCTACAGAATTGCTCAATGAAATTACCAAGCGATTGGCCGAGTCAATACACCCTGAGAGGATTTATCTTTTTGGCTCACACGCTGCGGGCAAGGCTGACGACGATAGCGATGTCGACCTGCTTGCTGTCGTACCGGACACAGACCGGTCAACAAGAGAAATCGCTATTGAGGGCAGGTCAAGCCTTAGTGACTTTCTCATTTCCTTTGATTTAATTGTTTGTACTAAATCACAATTCGACAGATATGTTGACGTAAAAAACACGATTATGAATGAGGTTCTTTGCGATGGCAGGCTGGTCTATGGATCCTAAGCTTGAAATGACCAGGCAATGGATTATGCGAGCAGACGACGATTTGCGTCTGGCCGAGCTTATCCAAAAAGATAAAGACCCGGTATATTGGGCGATTGCTTTTCACGCACAACAGTGTGCAGAAAAGGCCCTAAAAGGCGTGTTGACTTTCCACGATATTCGAGCGGGAAAAACACACAACATCGAGAATCTAATCAGGCTAAGCTCACCTGTAGTTGATGGACTCGAAAAGCTTAACGAGCAAGCCAAAACTTTGTCAGTTTATGCGGTAGATTCACGATATCCCGTTCCACACGGAGATATAAGTAACAACGAAGCAATTGAAGCTGTAGAAACAGCGAGAAAGATTTTTGAATGTGTATTAAACACACTGCCGGACCTCAAAAAGTTGCCACAGGAATAAAAGCAATAAAAAAAGAATCCACTTCCGCCGGTACGATAGAAAAATCCATCAGATGTTTCGATACTTTCGCAGCATATCGAGCAGGCTTTGCATATCCTCAGGCAGGGGGGCTTCGAATTTTACGATTTTCTCAGTCGTTGGGTGCTTGAACTCAATGGTTGAGGCGTGAAGGGCAAAGCGGCTGATTACCGGCTCCTCAACAGCAGATTCTGTATCTTTTAATTGCCAGGGGTAAACCAGCTTGCCCCCATACATATCATCGGCGACGATGGGATGCTTTATATACGAAAGGTGGACGCGGATTTGATGCGTTCGGCCGGTTTTAGGTGCCATCTCCAAAAGAGAAAAGCCGCGAAAACTTTCGATGACCTCGTAAAAAGTGATTGATTCCTTGCCGGTTTGAGGCCGGATAGCGTACTTTTCCCTCACTCGCGGGTGCACACCCAGTGGTGCACTTATACGGTCGGATGTCAGCTCAGGCACGCCGTGCACAATGGCAAGATAGGTTTTCCGGACCTGTCGGCGTTCAAACTGTTTGGCAATCTTCCACTGGGCTGTATTATTCCTGGCAACTATCATAACGCCGGTAGTATTTCTATCGAGCCGATGCACGATACCGGGCCTAAATTCTCCAAGACCGCTCGATAGCTTGTCGGAATAAAACGCAAGGGCATTGACCAAAGTGCCGTGAGTATTGCTGCGTGCGGGATGAACAACCATATCGGCCTGCTTGTTGAGGATTATCATATCTTCATCTTCATAAATGATATTCAGCGGAATGTCCTCAGGCAAAATCTCCTTGCTCGGAAGCTCCGGCAGGGTCAATTCGATTTCATCGCCGGGGCTGAGCTTAAAGCTGGCTTTTACTATGTTGCCGTTGACCTTAACGCCGCCGGCACCGATTTGCCTCTGGAGCATTGCCCGGCTGAAGTTACTGAAACGCCCGTGCAGATATTTATCGACACGCCGCTCTTTGATGGAGCTTCCCACTTGAAGCGTCAAGGGGCCACTCCCCTGTTCCTCTATCTCGCCTCCGCCGTTAGGCGTCCTGTGGAGAGTATTATTCGCCTGGCACATTGGTGTCTGCGACCCCCAACACGTCATTTGGCGGCGAGGGCTGTATATTTATTTTAAGGGATTCCGGGGCAAGGTTCGGTTCATTGTTAAGATTGACATCACGAACCACAATGACTTCATTTGGTGCTTTGGGCAGCAGGTCGACGTCGACAGGTCTTAGCGGGATTGGCGGCTCATAAAGCTCGGAAGGTGTTAGTTGTGGTTTTGGTTGTGGTTTTGGAGGCGCCCTAAAGACTATCCTTTGCTGATAATCGGCCATTGTTTCCAGGCGCTGCTTTGCCTTGGCAACGGTCGTGGTACCTTCGAAGTCGCTGTTTGCAGCGATGTCACGATATATCTGCCGCGCCGCATCGAAGTTACCGAACTCTTCGGCACAAAGTCCCAGGCCGAATTCCGCCATCGCCTTCAACGACGGATTGCTCGAAGCCTTCTCGATGGCTCTGATGTATGAAGCCTTAGCGCCGTTTATCGCCATTTGCACATCCGACTGACTCACGGTAATCTGCCGGTAATGCAGTCCTGCACGCAGGGCTTCTGCCCGCTTAATCAGCGCCAGTGCTGCCATCCGGTCATCTTTAGTACCTTCAGCAGTGGTTTGGAGGGCACCGGCGGTCTCGATGAGCATATAAGAGGCATCCGTTCCCCGGGGCTGCGCCATAAGGATTTGCAATTTGTCTTGCGACAACCTGCCTATAAGGCTTGTAAACTCGAGATGCCTCTGAACCGTTTCCACATTTCTTTTCCGCCAGTACCAAAAAGACGAGCCTATAACCAGAACAACAACTACAGAAACGTAGATAATCGTTCTAAGATTTTCCCGAGTCCACTGCGGCAAATTTGCAATCCACTCGGCCAATTCGTTGGTTTTCAGTTCGTGTCGGTGTTCAGACTTCATTTTTGCTCCGTCTCTTTCTTAAAATATTTTACTGCCTGTAATATCCATTTATGGACGCCAGGCAGCATTCTAACAAAATTTCTTTTGTCTTGCAACAACTCTGTTTGCCAATTAAGATGAGCAATAATTGTGGCCAAGTTTTCCGCCGTTTCTGCTCAGGCAGGAATTCACAAAAGTAAGGATATTGTAAATTCCCAATCGTGCGGGAATAACAAGGAGCAATCGAAAGGACATAGATGTTAAAAATAAAGGCAAAAGTAAAAATGCACAACTTCGGCCTTTTTACTTTTTATTCTCTTTTTCTGGCTGGTTTGCTCAGTGCCGCCGGAACATCAAATGCAGCAGAAGGCCTCTGGGACCCGGCTAAATATATCGACATTGATGAAATTCAGCCCGGCATGAAGGCGTACTGCCTGACCTGCTTTACCGGCACTAAGATAGACAAGTTCGAGCTGGATGTCCTCAGCGTGGTCCGCAATTTCGGACCCGGAAGAAATGCGATTCTCGTTCAGGGCACAGATGAGCGCTTTATCCATACAGGCCCGGTATGGGGGTGCAGCGGTTCGCCGGTCTATATCGACGGCCGGTTGGCAGGCGCTTTAGCTTTCGCGTATACCTACAGTAAGGACCCACTCTACGGAGTTACGCCAATCAGGGAGATGCTCAGGGTCGGCCAGGGCGGCTCTTCACAGCCCGGCGCCGTCCAACAGGGATACGTGTTTGACTTTTCCAGACCTATAGATTTCGCCCTGATTGATAAGCAAATTACAACTCCACAATCTTCAAGACAGCAAAGTCTAATCGGTGCCGCCGCTATGCCCTGTCCGTTGGTTACCTCCGGTTTGCCCGCTCAGGTTGCTGAACAGCTAAATGACGTACTCGAACCTTTGGGATTTGTGGTGGTTTCCGGTGTCGGCGGTGGTGGCGCTGTAAACACAGACGATGATGATGTACAGTTGGCTCCCGGAGGCTGTCTGGCCGTGCCTATGGTGAGCGGTGATATAACAATGGAAGCAGTTGGGACGGTAACCGAAGTCGTTGGTGACAGGGTATATGGCTTCGGGCACAGCTTTCTCGGCTACGGACCGGTAAATCTGCCGATGGCCACCGGATATATACACACAGTGGTATCAAGCATATCACGCTCCGTTAAGCTCGGCAGCGCTATCAAAATAGTAGGTGCCCTGACAAGAGATGAGTCGCCGGCGATCTACGGACGAATCGGTGCAGAGCCACATATGTTCCCGCTGACGATAACGATTGACGATTACAGAGACAGTGAAAAACAGGTTTATAACTGCCAGGTCGCTCATAATCGGCTGCTTACTCCATCTTTGCTGCGTTCGACTGTGTCCGGAGCGGGTCTTCGACTCGGCGATCTACCGCCTGAACATACGATTGAGTATCGGGTCTCTATTGGTGTAGAAGACGCCGAACCGATTACCTTTGAAAATGTCTCAAGCGACACGGGATTGAATGCTATGATTATAGAGAGTATAAGTCCAGTGTCGATGCTTATGAACAATCCCTACAGAAATGTAAATATACAATCCGTCGATTTTGATGTTCGCATAATACCGAAAAGCACCATTTCACATATATGGTCGGTCGATTTGTCCGATTCGAAAGTCAAGGCCGGCCACAATATCGATATCGAAGTAATTATCGAATCCGTACTGGCGGGAAAGAAAAAATACAATTGCAGCCTTCAAATCCCCCAGACCCTGGCGCCTGGAAAATATGAGCTTGCTATCTGCGGCAAATCCGCTTACGAGATGTTTCTCAGGAAAGCCGTACCTTACAGATTTGTACCACAAAATTTGTCGGGCTTAGTAGAGGCCCTGAAGTACCTTCTTGCCATTGACAGAGACAAGCTGTATTTTCTGCTGGCCTTACCGCCCGGCGGTGTCGCAATAGAGAAATCTGAGCTTCCGGATTTGCCCGCTACAAAGGCGCTGGTACTACAGGATACGAAAAGAACACTTAAAATCCAGCCATATCAACACTGGCTCGAAAAAACAATAAAAACCGGCACAATCGTTATCGACAGGAAGTCTGTTCGTATAACGGTTGAAAAATAAAACGTGTTAAGCTAAAGCCAATATGAGAGACGATAGACAAAGTACGATATTTTTATTCGGGGAATTGTTATGAAAGAAAAGTTGCACGTTAATTACAGAGCCGCACTTTTAACAGCAGTTTTGGTCTGTCTGGTTTTTAGTTCGGCTTCACCGGCGGTCAGTAGTAAGATTACACGGCACGCCAGCAGTTTAGAGCTGTTGAAGGGCGAGGCCAAAGATGTTGTGATTAGCTCACGAGGAACGATTCAGCTCGGCAGCGCCTGGGAGGCGCTGGTTGAAGAATTTGAGGACGTTTGGTCCGTAAACAGCATAGTTGTTAGTGGCGGGACGCTCTACGTGGGTACAAGCCCCAATGGCGGCATCTATAAATACAGCCTCGGTAAACTGACAAAGATTTACCCGGAGCCGTCGCAGGAAAAACCGACTCGCAAAAAGGCCGAAGAGACAAAGGTGCCAAACGAGCCTGGTGATGCAAATACGGTCGAGGCCGAGCAGCATCTGTCAAACGAGCATATCTTTGCGATGGCAACCGATGTGACCGGAAGACTTTTAGCCGGTATAAGCGGAGACAAATGCAGGTTATGCCGGTTCAAAAACGACAAATATGAAGTAATTTTTGAGCTGGATGAGGACAAATACATTTTCGCAATAGCTATCGATGCCGGCGGCAATATTTATCTCGGCACCGGGCCCAAAGGCAAAGTATACCAGCTCGACCCGTCGGGGAAAAAACCACAGCTTATTTATGACAGCCAGGACAAGAACATACTTTCACTTGCAACCGGGCAGGATGGCTTTGTTTACGCAGGAAGTGACAGCCGCGGTCTCGTATACAAGATAAATCCACGCACAAAAACAGCAACGGTCTTGTACGATAGCGACCAGCCGGAGATTACCGCATTATTATTTACAGAAGACGGCGATTTGCACGCAGCCGCCACGTCGGCCAAGATTGTCCAGGCACAGACTAAATTCGCCGCACAATTACCATTGGCCGGTCGGCCGGAGGAAACAGAAGAAGAGGAAGAGACAAAAAGTACAACCGAAGGTGGACTAAAACTTAAGATTGCAAATATAAAAGCAGGAACCGGCAAAACGCCGGCCAAAGGACCGATACCGACGCGTAAGCCGGCCAGGCCGGGACAGGCAAGTTACATATACAAAATAACCGGCGACGGTTTCGTTACCGACGTATTCAGCGAAGCTGCTGTTTTCTTCTGCCTGGCTGAAAAAGATAAAAAGCTGCTCGTCGCCACAGGAAACAATGCCCAGCTTTTCACGGTAGAGCCTGCCTCGGAGCAGGAATCAATTACCTACGAGGACGAACAGGCATCGCAGATAACAGCGGTGGCTGTCCGGAAAGACGCCGTCTATCTCGGTACGGCCAATCCCGCAAAGTTGATAAAGTTAGGCTCCGGTTTCACCTCGAAGGGAACGTACACCTCGGACCTCATTGACGCCGGTCAGCCAGCCCAGTGGGGCAAGTTGCAAATCGAAGCAGACATTCCGCAAGGGTGCAAGGTACTGGTGGCCTCTCGAAGCGGAAACGTCAAAGATGTAAACGACCCTACTTTTTCTGACTGGTCCGAACTTACAGAAGTAACGCAGCCCGTCCAATTGCGATGCCCGCTCGGCAGGTTCTGCCAATATAAACTCATCCTGCAAAGCAGTGATGGCCTCCAAAGCCCCATTGTTAGGGAAATTGCCGTTGCCAGCAGTGTGCCGAATTTGGCGCCGAAAGTTGAATCGGTCGGCGTTAGCCGAATCGCAGCACCCGGGAAACAAGGAGAATTCAAAATCAGCTATAAGGCCAAGGATGACAACGACGACAAGCTGATTTACAAAATAGATTTTAGAAAATTTGGAAGAACAAACTGGATTGAGCTCAAAGACGAGCTCGAGGCGGACAACTTCGAATGGGATGGAAGGACCGTAGAAGACGGACGGTACGAGGTCAGAGTCTCCGCAAGTGATGAAAGAAGCAATACCACTACAACGAAGCTGACGGGAAGCAGAATAAGTGAGCCGGTAGTAGTTGATAACACCCCGCCGGTTATTAAAAGGCACTCCATCGACAAAGACTCCAAAACCATAACGCTGAACCTGCAAATATCAGACGAATTCAGCGCAATCGGTCAGCTTCAGTATACCGTTGACAGCAATGACAAGTGGATAGGCACCTTGCCGGACGACATGCTCTATGACACTACGGATGAAGATTTTACGATTGTAATTGACAAATTGGAGGCCGGCGAGCACATAATCGCAGTCGGAATCAGCGATAGCGTCGGCAATATAATCTACAAAACTTTCGAGGTTAATGTCCCGTGAGTTGTGGTTCATAACTTCCGCCTTTGTCGGATTCGGACACGAGTCACGGGTCACGAATTGTGCGATATATCAAATTTGAAAAAATCGTCGATACGGTTGAATCGCTTTGCACAGCAGCCGCCTATGAGCTTCCCGATGATGTTTTAGCTGCTCTCAGGCAGGCGTCGGAAAAAGAAAACAATCCCGCCGCGGCAAAGATACTAAACCAGCTCATCGAAAATGCCCGCATAGCAAAAGCCGAAAATATACCGCTCTGTCAGGATACCGGCCTCGCTGTAGTTTTTGTTGAACAGGGTGCAGACGTCGCCGTGAAGCCTCCAACTGGACAGACAGAGGCAACTCTTGTCGACGCAATCAACGCCGGTGTCGCCGCCGGTTACGAAAAAGGATACCTGCGAAAAAGCGTCGTCACAGACCCCCTGAATACTCGTAAAAACACCAACTCAAATACGCCCGCTGTAATTCATCATACGATTGTGCCCGGTGACAAGTTAAAGCTTACTGTTATGACCAAAGGCGGAGGCTGCGAGAACAAAAGCCGGTTCAAAATGTTCAAACCCACTACAGAAAGAAATATCATAATGGATTGGATTGTCGATGTCGTTCGCCGGGCCGGTGCCGATGCCTGCCCGCCCTTTGTCGTAGGCGTAGGAATCGGCGGCGATTTCGAGCTAAGCTGCCTGCTCAGTAAAAAGGCCCTGTGCCGAAATCTAAACACGAAAAACGACGACGAATACTACGCAAAACTCGAAGCGGATTTGCTCTCGGCAATCAACGCGCTCGGCATCGGTCCGCAGGGGCTCGGCGGTGATACGACAGCCGTTGCCTGCTTGGTCGAGACCGCGCCGTGCCATATCGCCTCACTGCCGGTGGCGGTAAACATCGAATGCCACAGCCACCGGCACAAATCAGCCGTTATTTAGATTGCTCAACCACGTCGTCCAGACCCACGTCGATATATTGCCCACCTTGGGTTTGATGACAATGAACAGCCAGACAATTACGCCCGGCCTTTAAGCCACGCCGTCCCTTTTCACTAATGGAAGCCGTCGTATAATCCGAAGTGAATCCTTTCAGCTTCGCCGCCAGCACACCGTTGATATAGACCTCGGCGTCCTCGTCGTGGTGAATTTGCAGATGCGGTTGGCCGAACTTTTTGTCCTTTAACTCAAAGCTGCGCCGTAACCAGATGTCCGACGACTTCCACTCGGTCCGTACGACCGAACCGGGTGTGTCTTCGGCACCGAAACCGCCCATACCCTTCTTCCAGGAAGAGTCGTCAAATCCGGGTTTCTCCCAACCGTCACTGGGTTTGTCGGTAGTGTAACTCCATTCAATGCCGCGCCTCTGTGATGTTGGCACAACAGTCTTGATTATCGGCGGCGGCAGGTAGAGCTTGCGTGCGGCTTCAGCCATCTGTTTGGCATCCGCTTTTATCATCGCCCGGTCATACGTCATATACCCATTGACCTCAACCTCAACATCCGTTGTCTGCGTATATACGGCGGCCGACAGACCCCTGCCGATTAACGGTCGAAGTCTGCCCAGCAACGCCACGTATGCCTCCGTCAATTGCTCCCTGGTTTCATAGCTGCGATAACCCCAGTTCTTCTCGGCCTGCCACGTATGCCCTTTAACCGGCAGGCCAAGACCCCCGAACTCGCCAAGTACCGCCACCCGCTTTTCCTCGTTGGGCGGTGCCGCCGGGCCGGGATAGCTGTGAATATCACGAACGTCGCCGGATTCTCTGTTGGTCCAGCCGCTTGACTCGTTAACCAAACGCGTCGGGTCCCATTCTTTAACCAATCCGGAATATCTCGGCGTGTCGTGCTGTCCCCACCCTTCGTTAAACGGCACCCACATAATAATACAGGGATGGTTGTAGAGATTTTCAACAAGGCGCTTCAGCTCCAGCTCGAATTGCTCACGGGCCTCATCCCCTTTATTATTGCCGCTGGCCATGTCCTGCCAAACCATTAAGCCCAGCTTGTCGCACCAGTAGTACAGTCGCGCCGGCTCTATCTTGACGTGCTTTCGCAGCATATTACAGCCGATTTTCTTTAACACCTCGATGTCGTAGCGAAGGGCCTCGTCCGTCGGCGCCGTATACAATCCGTCCGGCCACCAGCCCTGGTCCAGCGGACCATACTGAAACAACGACTCGTCATTCAAAAACAGACGATTTATCCCCGCCTCGTCCTTCTTGACCTCGATCTTGCGCATGCCGAAGTAGCTGCTGACCTGGTCGACGACTTTCTCATTTTCGAGCAAGGTTACCTTTAGGTCGTAGAGGAAAGGCGAGTCGGGAGTCCATGGCTTGGCTCTGTCAATGTAGAGCCTCACCTTGTCTTTGAAGGGAACCCGCCAGATGCTGCTCCCTGAGATATTCTTGACGGATAGCTGATGCACCACCCTGGATTGGTCTCTAACCTCGTACTGGACTTCGTATACCCCGCCCGCGCCATGGGCCTCGAGCTTGATCTCTGCCAGGGACTCATCAAAGTGGGGAATTATCTTCAGTGACTTGATGTGCGCATCTGGCACCGGCTCCAGCCAGACAGTCTGCCAGATTCCTGTAACCGCCGTGTACATGATACCGCCCGGTTTTTTCACCTGCTTGCCGCGGGGCTGATTTCCGGTATCAGTCGGGTCCCACACGGACAAAACGATTTCCTGCGAATCCGACTTTTTCATCGCATCGGTAATATCAAACGTAAACGCATCATATCCGCCCTTATGATTGCCAAGCTCTTTGCCGTTGACCCACACCGTTGTGTCCCAGTCCACCGCACCAAAATGCAGCAAAACTCGTTGGCCCTTCCACTTGCGGGGTATCTCGAATGTGCGCCGATACCACAGCCGTTTATCTTCACCCACCGGCTTCATCACACCAGACAAAGCCGATTCGCAGGGAAAGGGAACCAGGATTTGGCCATCGAACTTCTCCGGCTGCTCCGCATCCTTGGCTACAATGGCATAGTCCCACAGCCCGTTCAGGTTCAGCCAGTCCTCGCGGACAATCTGTGGCCTCGGATACTCAGGGTGGGCGTTGCTCGGCGAAACGTCCTTTGCCCATTGCGTCATCAGCGGCCCTTTAGCCGGCTTCCACGCCCAAACCGACGAGCTAATGCACAAAACCGTGCATATCACGACCAAATATTGAATTTTATTTATGATACAATCTCTTTCGCTTCGCTTTGCTGCCATCTTTCTGTCTCCTCAAAAATACAGGCCTGACTTCGTTTTTTACTTTACAAGGGGTAGTACCTTCTTATCTATATCCGACTCGTCTTCCCCGACCTTTACTTTGAATAAAGACCAGCGCTCGACATACTCAATCTTACCGCCGTCTGCCGGGATTTTTACCAGCGGCCCAAGCGTCTCGAATTCCAGCATCTCGTCATTGGTAAACGTCTCGGTATTGCACCCCATATCGGGATACGTCGCGCCTTCGATGTAAGGGTAATGTTTAACAAACAGCTCACCGTTGAGGTAATAAGCTCCCCACCCGACTTTATTCAGTGTACCCGCCTTTTGTTTCTTGGCAACCTTCGGGTCCTGTTTGAGCTGTATATACTTTGTCCCCCATATCCACCGCGGGTCACTCATGTCCGTGTACCGCCACAGCACTAAAGGACGCGCCGGAAGCAGAAACTCGGGATGAGGGCCGAAAGGTTCCTGTGGCAGTATGAGCCTTCCCCCCTGTGCCATAACACTCATCGCCCAGCACGCCGCTTCGATGTCCCACATATTCTTATTTGTCAGCCGGTGAAGCACTTTGACGTTGTTGGTTTTCGAATCGAGGGTAACCTCAATCTCTTTGACTATACCTGTCTCGGGCTCGACGTCCTGCGTAAGCGTCAAGGTCTTGCCGTCCCAGCTATGCTTAATAGGCGAGTTATCGAGAGAGTACGTCCTCACAATATGTTCCGGGGCGTGCCATAATCGATGTCCGCCGTAGCTTCGCCATTCCTTGCCCCCGGTTTTACCCACCTGGTCTTTGGATTCTTTGAACAAATTCTGTCCACCGACAAATCCAAACCGCATAATCCGAGGCCCAACATCTGTCGTCGCGATAAGCTCTACCTGGCCGTTGCTCAGCTTAATGCAATTGGGCCATCCCGCATAAGAGATTTTCTCCATTTTTAATTTCCTTTCCGGCTTAGCTCTTCGACCGCCAAGAACTTGCGGCCCTGACATTAGAACCAGCGCCAAACCAACTGCCAATACTGCACTGTTAACGCGGCACAGCTTTTTTAGACTGCTCATTTTGTGTCCTCCATTAAAATTTGTCCTTTACCATTAACACTTTCATTTCTCTTACGAACCGGCGTCTGGCAAATACGGCTTATCCTCCATCCATGGGGACCGGTTATAGAACAAACAGGTCCGTAGATTATGCCCGAAATCCGCCCACGCGCCAAGTCCAAACTTCAGGATTGTTCAGTTTAAGTACCCACTTTGCAATTGATTGTTTACGCGAAGACGTGAATACGAACCTTTATAATCCCTCGTTCTCGCTGATAATACGACCAAATGACACCAAATTAAACCGCGGCTACGCGTTCGCGGCAAAGGTTTGCAATAGCGATGTAATCTTGGGGCGGCAACTTTTCCGGGCGTTGTGTCGGGGCGATGGAGCATTGCTCAAAGATTTCAAGCCAGTTGCCAATCTTTGCAAGCTCACCACCTGCAAACTTCGTGCAGGCCTTTAACATCTTTCGGCGATGGCCCATAAAAAGATTTATCACCTCGCCAAAAAGCTCCATACTCTTAATCCGGCTTACCTTCTCTTCTTTACGAACAAAGCTGACCATCGCCGACTCAACCTGCGGCTGGGGCCAAAAGACCGTCGGCTTCAAAATCCTCTCTGTCTTCACTTGGCCAGCCGCGCTCAAAAAGATACTCAACGTGCCATAATCTCCGCTGCCGGGCTTCGCGGTCATTCGCTCAGCCACCTGCTTCTGGACGGTGACATACATCTCGTCCACAACTATTGGCCCCGTAACCAGATTCAACATAACAGGGCAGGCTACGTTGTAAGGAAGATTGGCGACTAACAGCAGTCGCCCAGCGTACTTTTTACGGGCCGCCTCCATTGCTTCTATAACCGCGCCGTTGATTGTATGCTTGCTCTCAAGTATGTCGGTATTGATGATATTGACATTGTCTTGTTGTGCGAGCTGCTGTTGTGCAATTTTCGCAAGGGTATCATCAACCTCGACGGCCAGACAAAAACCGGCCCGCTCAGCTAAGCCTTCGGTCAAGGAACCCGTCCCGCAGCCGACCTCCAACACAATATCATCGCTGCTGATATGAGCAGAATCTATCAACAGCCGCATCAGGTTCAAATCGATAAGGAAATGCTGACCGAAACGCTTGTTTGGAAAAACCCCCGCCGATGCGAGTAACTGCTGGATTTGATGCTTCGTATGCATTGGATATACGAATTCAGAACTAAACTCTCAATTCTAAATTCTTCTTCGTCGTCGCCATTTGTATCGCGGTCGTTATCGCCGATTTCATACCCTCCGGGTTGGCAATGTTTCGCCCTACAATATCAAAGGCCGTCCCGTGAGCGGGCGACGTCCTGATTATCGGGATGCCGATAGTGATATTAACGGCCTTCTCGAAATCAAGCAGCTTCACCGGTATCATACCCTGGTCGTGATACATCGCAACCACACCGTCGAATTCCCCATTGACCGCTCGCAGGAAAAGGGTATCGGCCGGGAATGGACCAAAGCAGTTTATACCCTGTTCCTGCGCCAATAAAATCGCAGGTGATATAATCCGCTGTTCTTCATCGCCGAATTGCCCACCCTCGCCGGCGTGTGGATTCAGCGCAGCAACGCCAATCCTGGGATTTTCCATTCCCCAGGTCTCCTTCAATGCCGTATATAACAAATCTATCGGCTCGAACACGCAGCCGATTGTAAATTTATGTCGCAGTTCAAACAGCGCCTCGTGAATCGTCGCCAGGGCCACCTTTAACGGACCGGCCACAAACATCATCACTTTACGCTTGGATTTACACCGGTCGGCGAGCATCTCGGTATGTCCCGGCCAGGGTGCATCCGCCATCTGCCAACTGGTCTTGCTTATCGGCGCCGTCACGATCGCGTCGATAATCCCGTCTCGGGCCGCGTCGATGGCATCGAGGCAAAATCGAATAGAGGCCTCGCCGGCAACCTTACTGGGACCTCTAATCCAGGGCGGAACAGAAAACTCATCATAATCAGCCACAACGACTTTATGAGGGTAATCCCTGCTGATTTTTTCGTGCTGATGCCGGCCCCAGAAAGGTTCTATCTCAACCTTATCGGCCGCGTAACAGAGCTGCTCGTTCATACCGAAGACGATAAATTTCGCAGCCCGACGGATATGCGGGTCCGCCAGCGCCTTGACAACCACCTCCGGGCCGATGCCCGCCGCATCGCCCATCGTCACGCCTATGACCATCTGCTCCGTTATCGAATTGTGACCGTTACTCTTATCCATTTCTTCGTATCGCATATATCGCATCTCGTCATCAGAGACAGGAGCTTAAAAGCCTAACTGTTTTAACTTCTCCACCGTGAGCGTTTGCCCCTGGGGCAGAATCTTCTCAAGCTGCTTTTTGATGATTTTGCTGATTATATCGGTCTCAATATTGACTACATCACCGATTCTTGCTTCACCCAGCGTTGTCCTGTTCAGAGTTTCAGGTATTATGGCTGCCCTGAAGCTGTTTGCCTCCATACTCGCTATCGTCAGACTAATTCCGTCGACGGCAACCGAACCTTTAACCACCATCTGGCCGAGCAGTTCTCTGCCGCTCTCAAATCTTATATCGGCAAATTTATCGTGCTTATCAATCGCTTTTATTGTCGCCACACCATCAATATGACCCTGAACGATGTGCCCGCCGAACCGGTCGCCGATTTTCATGGAAAGCTCGACATTGACTTTCGAGCCGGCAGTCAACCGGCCCAGATTGGATTTCGCAAGCGTCTCGCCGCTGACATCAAACATCGCGAGATTGCCTCGAAGCCCGGCAACGGTCAGGCAGGTGCCGTTTATGGCTATGCTATCGCCGATTTTGCTCTCGCCGGCCAGTTTGCCTAAATCTATGGCCAGCTCCATCGACTCCTCGCTTCGACGAACCGATTTTACCATGCAAACTTGTTCTATAAGCCCTGTAAACATCTGAAATTCACTATTTACTGTTGATAAAAGAGAACTAAACGATAAAATGGATTATAGAAAATAAATAATCGACTATCAATTACCAATTACAAATTACTAATTACCAATTAATAAAGGATGGTGAGCAGCCATGAATACGTTCTGGCTCAAAATTGCAGGCATTGCGGTTGCAGTCGTGGTTGTGATTATTATCATAAACGCTCTGTCTTCCAGGCCCGAACGGCAGCCCAAAGCCCCGGAAAAAACCTTTTGGGACCAGGTAGAAGAAGATGATAAGAGATTACGGGCCGAGCCGCAGTTGAAGCAGCCGTCTAAGACGAACACATCGGTGCAGCCGACCGACATGAACCAGGCGGCCGAACAGACCAGGCCGGTCCAGCCGCCAAAGCCACAGTTCAGAGAGCTTTCAGAGATAGGAAATATTGACGCGGAGCAGCTTTTCAACAACGCTATACAGTTTCGCAAAATAGGCAGGCTGCCGGGACCAAGGTATAGGGTTATGGTCGATGCTTGCCGCCAGATAATACAGAAGTATCCCGGCAGCGAGTGGGCCTGGAAAGCAAAGAGAATGCTCGCTGATATACCCGAACATTACCGCGAAAGATACCATATTACTAAAGAAGAAATTGACCTCGGCAACTTCAAATAATGGAGAACGAAAAAACGTCCGGGACGGAATGTACAAATGCACCAATCCGTATCAGCAACTAACATACCTGTAATCGCGATAACCGCTAATTGTCTGCCCGAGGCCTGGGAGAAAGCGGTCCTGGCGGTATGGGACAAGGGCCTTGAGGTCAAAACCCAGTACGATAAATCCGAAGACCCGCCCAGCAAAGATGCAACCGTTATCGTTACCATCACCGAACCCTTCAGCGAGCCGAGGATTCACAAGAACTTCCCCGGCGGCCCCGAAGAGCTTGAATCCTACAGGCTTGAAGTTATCAGCGGCATCCACGACCATTGGATTGACCCCGCCGCCGGCAAATGGACCTATACATACCACGAACGCCTGTTCGCATATTCTCCCGTAGAGGACATACGCAATGCTGACGCATCCAAGCCGTTCCGAAAAATCGACCAGATTCAGTATATCGTCGATTGCCTCTCTCAGGCCGGCCACAGCCGCAGGGCGCAGGCGATAACCTGGATGCCCACGGCCGACCCAAACACAGACGACCCGCCGTGCCTTCAAAGAATTTGGTGCCGCCTGATTCCGGGTGATACAGGCGGCCTTACACTCAATATGAATACCCACTGGCGAAGCAGGGACCTTTACAAGGCTTGGTTTATGAATGTCTACGCCCTCACCGAACTTCAGAGAATCATCGCCGAGCGAATCTCCAAAAACATAAATAAAGCCGTCAACATCGGAAGATACGTCGATATAAGCGATTCGCTGCATATCTACGGCAGCTACTTTAACGAGGTCGCCGTCGAAATAAAAAAGATGCGGCAAACCCCTTTTACAAAGCGTGCCTGGGAGACCACACACCCGGCCTTTGCGATGATGACCGCAGAGGCCTGTGAAAAACTGGCAAAGGACCCGGATTGTTTCGCAAAGCCCACGGAATGCCGGCCCTAAAACAGGATACGAGGCAAGAAATATGACTTTATTTGTCAACGGTGAAAAAATCGAAGAGTCGGAAATAAAACGGGAATTTGAACGCCTAAAACCCCATTACGAGCAGGCCTTCAAGGACCAGGACCCAAAACAGCAGGAATCACAGATCCTTGATTGGTCTAAAGAAAATGTGATTGAAATGGTCTTAATCAAACAGGAAGCAAAAAAGAATGCCGACCCGATACCGGAAGCTGAGCTCGAATCTGTTTTGGCTAAGGTAAAAGAACAATACACCGACCAGGAGCAGTTTTACAAAGATTTTGATGCAAAAGACGATGAAAAAATAAAAGAGATCCTTGAGATGCAGATAAAAGTCGAACGCAGGCTCGAAGAGGTCCACAAAGATATACCCGAGCCTTCGAAACAAGATGTATCGCAATATTACGAGGACAACAAGGAGCAGCTAAAATCCCCCGAACAAATCAGGGTCGCCCATATCGTAAAATACATAAGCTGGCAGACAGATGAAGAAGCCGCCCAAAATATTATAAGACAAGCGCACGATGAGCTCAAAAATGGCGCGGTTTTAGAAACACTGGCCCAAAAATACTCCGACTGCCCCGAGAACGGCGGCGACCTCGGCTATATCACAAGAGGAGAAATGGTGGAAGAGTTCGAGGATGTCGTTTTCAATCTTGGCGTCGGCCAGGCAAGCAATGTTTTTCGCACCCGCTTTGGCTTCCATATCGCAAAACTCTACGACAGAAAAGCCCCGGCTCTGCCCGAACTAAAAGAAGTAAAAGACCAAATAGTAGATGCGCTTAAAGAGCAGGCCAAATCAAAGGCCATCGACGACTTTATAGACAAGCTAAAAAGCAAAGCAAAAATCGAAGAAAAATAAAATCATTGCATACCCTGCCCCTGCCCCATTGCTTATAGTGTCGTCCGCTATAAAGGGATCACAAATCAACTAATTTTCTATTTAGCATCTCGCATACCACCAAAATATTCTTCTGGACACTACGGAATTTATACATACAATATAACTATCTTTCATACTCTGCGGAAAGGCCAACGAATGACCAAAATGCAAATGATCGCTAAAGCAGGTCTCGTCAGTTTGGGCATCTACGCCGTTGTAAACTTATGTTGGTACCTAACTCACGTCATACCCTCTTTCAACATTCCATCCTGCCTGGTCGGCACCTTATGTTTCACTGTATTCGCAGTTTTTATCGCAGTTACCACATTCTTTTTAATCTTCAACAACGACAGCCTGGCCCTCAAAATGGCAGGCCCGGGCGACCAGCTAAAGCCTGCAACTGAAGCTCTTTGGTTGGCCGCATCACTTCGCGTCGCCACCGTTTTTTGCGGCCTCATACTCCTATCTACATCCATTCCCACTATACGAAACATCTTACTCGTACCTATACGTATCGGACCGTTAATCAACGAAATTTTTCTATTCGATAGCTTTCCAAAATCACTTCTGTTTCCCTTCTCGAAGTGGTGCGCAATTATATACAATTTTCTTAAATTAATATTAGCCGTCTATCTGCTCTGCGGCGCTCCGCATTTTCTCCGATGGCAATTCAGACACAGCATCGTCCAATGTCAGCCGAACACACAAAAAATAGGACCCGAAAACTCGCCCTTCGCCAATCCAGAAAGGCCCAACAATGAATAAAATGCACTCACTCGCAAAAATCGTCCTCACGGGAATAGCCTTATACCTGGCTTTCCACTTATGCACTTACGTAATCATGATACCTTTCACATTGCTTTCCGATGCTCGCTATGAATCCTCAACTTTATCCATTGTCTTGTTCCTGTTTATCTCTCTGTGTCTTACCGTATGTGTATACCTGCTCATATACCACCGCGACAAGTGGGCCCGGAATATCGTCGGTACGGCCGACCTCCCGAACCCGGATTTCCAAATACAATGGCTGCCCGTAGCATTTCGTCTCGTTGCCGTTGTCGCCGGCCTCTTCTGTCTCTATAGGCTTATCGTAAAAATCATCTGGGTGGTCGTAAGGCTTTCAATGGCTAAAGCCACATCCTCTTCACCTGGGTATGTTCAGTATTTTACTTCAAAGCTATTAACTGTCGAACAAATTCTGGACTGGCTGATTCTATTTGTAATCGGAATCTACTTTCTCTGTGGCGCTCCGCATTTCGTCCGCTGGCAGGTAAAAAAGACTCTCCAGCATTGCAAACAGCTACCAACGAGCATCTAACATCCAGTATCCGCCATTAGGCGTCCTCCGGAGAACATCAAGCATCAGTTTTATCGGCCTCCTGTAAAAAGAAAAAAATCCGCTTTTCCAAATTTGCCTCTTCGCGATTTCTATCTTATACTTTAATTGATGTTGGGCTGAACATAGAGAGGATTAACAAAACGTTAAATATAGCCACCTGTAGGCGGAGGAGGTGACGGTTAGCCCAATTTAATCATCCTGCTGTGCGGGGCAATCCGCCGGCAGGAACATCACAATGCTTTTGCATTACGTGATGGCTTGGAACAGAGCTCTTCGGGGGGGGCGTATAAGTTTCTTTCCGAGTTGGGCCCCTGCGATTGGTCGCGGGGGCTTTTTTTTATAAAAAAATTTATCTGCCAAAGAACCGTGATTACTTCACTCGTTTTCTTGTTACTTCTTATCCAGCCACAAATTAAGCACGTCAAAACAGAATGTAACAATCTCTGATTCGGACCATTAGCTGCTTACTGTAAAAAATTTTTTGACATACTACATATCGGTCTTAGAATATGACCAGTAGCGACATATGGTATTGTGCCGATGCGCTGAAAATAGTATTATGGTATCCTTGTTAATCGGGGTCGAGGTGGGCCTGGCTTGTGAGATGTCCCTTTTGCAAAGAAGACCGTGACAGGGTTGTTGACTCACGTTCAAGTGATGCCGGCAGAGTAATCAGACGCCGGCGCCAGTGCTTGGTGTGCAAAAAGCGTTTTACAACCTACGAAAAGATAGGTGAGAGCTTCAAGCTGTACGTGGCCAAAAAAGACAACTCGCGGATTCCTTATGACAGAGACAAAATCATTGCAGGTTTACAGAAGGCCTGTTATAAGAGACCTGTATCAGCCGAACAGATTCGAAAAATAGCTGAAAAGGTCGAAGAGGATATATTCCGGAACTTTGATAAGGAGGTCTCATCGGCTTTTATCGGCGAAAGTGTAATGAAGCACCTTCGTGCGGTTGACAAGGTTGCATACATTCGTTTCGCAAGTGTCTATCGTGACTTCAGAGATGCCGGCGAATTGATTGAGGAAGTCAGTCACGTTATTGCAGAAGCTGAGCCTATTGAGCAGCCGACGCTCTTTAACTATAAGAAATAGTATCTACGTTGCATTACAGCCATGGACGGGCACGGATAATGTTAAATCTTATCATGGAAAAAACAGGAGGGGATATAAATGCAGCTTAAAGTCATAAAAGCAGATGGCAGCACCGAAGAATACCTGCATACCAAAATCATAGGCACTATCAGCAGTGCCTTGGGCAGAATCGGCTCACCCGATATGTACGTCGCAGAAGAAATGGCAGAGGTGGTAACATATTTTCTTTATCACAGACAAAAACAACGCAGTGCAACCAGCAACGAAATCTTTTCCATAATCAAGGCGGTCCTGACCGCCACAAAATACGAAGACGCCGCGGTGGCGCTGAACGAGCACCACTTTGAGCGCAGGCTTAAACGCTCCAGAACTGAGGTTGTTTCGATTGACATTGAGGAGCTGGCCGACGCTGAGCTGCTCTGCAAAACCGAGCCTTCAGACAACAGGTCGCGGTGGGACAAATCCAGAATAGCCCAGGGCCTGGTAGAAAAACACGCTATTTCACAGCAAGCTGCTCGGACAATTGCCTCGATGGTGGAGGAAAAGATATTTAATATGGGCCTTACCCTGGTACCTGCCAGTTTGATAAAACAGCTCGTTCTTGGAGATACCGCCGCCATTATGCGAGCACAACATCAGCTACAAACTGTTTAAACGGAAAAAGTTTCGAACACCTTCAATTCACCCTGGATAGTTAAGCAGGCGGCGTTAAAGACTAATGCCAAATGCTGTTTCTTTAGACCGTGCTTTAGGAATCTCTACCAATTCTTTAAGCTTGAATCCAGTGCCCGATTCTAATCCTCACACCACTCGGCCTGCCACAACCAATCGACTGCAAACCGGGCGTAATCCATTGTGTCAACCTGCTGGTCATTAAACAAATCGCAGAGCACATACCAGTTCGCATCCCCCTGCACCGTCAGCCAGCTATTCACTAATACCGACAGGTCGCGGCTATCAATAATTCCGTTGCGGTCAAAATCAGCCTGTTTAAGCCCCACTTCATCGCTGCCCATATCCACGCGATTATCGCGCATCACCCGAGGCTCTTCGTCGATATCTTTATCAGGGGGTTGAGGTATGTATGCCAGGTCGCCCGCATCGATACAAGGCGAATCCCAAAGTAAATGATAATCCCCACCGGCCGAATCTACAAACCGCGGCTCCATATTTATATTGCCCGTGCCGGTATATCCGCCCTCAACGTCACAGTATTGCGCGGATATGGTTTTGCCCTCCACCTCAGTCGCGTTTTCGTTCCAAAGGATGCAGCTTCGCAGCGTCGCACTTCCCGAAAGATGACTGAAAAGGAAAATCCCGCCGCCCTGATCAGCCGCGGTATTATCGCTGATTGTGCAGTTATACATAGTTGCATGTCCGTTCCAGACAAACATTGCCCCGCCGTTTTCGTAACTGGTATTGCCGGCAATGGTACAGCTCTCAAATGTCGCATTACCTCCGAACATATCTATGCCCGCACCGCCCCAGTCATACTCACCGGCTTCATTATTGATAATCCGACAACGGGTAAAGCTCGCATTTCCTCCGCGTATCTCCAACCCTCCACCGGTGTAACCGGTCCGGTTGTTCTCGAACGTACAATCGATGACTATCGGGCTGCAATCATCGCGTGTATACAGACCGCCGCCGAAACTGGCTTCATTATCCTTAAACAGGCAACGCAAAATTATGGCACTGCCGCTGCTGTCATTCGCCATCCCCCCGCCCACACCACCATTATTTGCGATAAATTCACAATCCTCTACGATGGGGCTGCTGTCGAGATTATACATCCCGCTGCCGCTGTTGCCCCCCATAGAATTATCACCAAACCTGCACCAAATCAGGTGCGGATTGCTGTTTTTGTTGTACATCCCGCTGCCGCTGCCGCTCGAGAGGTTCCGTGTGAAAGCACAATCCATAATCACAGGATTACTGCCGTCCCGGTTCAGCATCCCGGCACCGTTGGCGTGAACATTCATTCCGTTCGCGTTGCCTGCATCAATCACAAAGCCGTCCAGTACAGTATTCGGGTCCAGATTCCGGCCCACTACGATGTGGAAACTATTGTCCTGATAATTCAAAAATTCCGGTTCGTCGTCTTCATTCAAATCGCCACTCAATATCGTCGGAAACGCCGATACGTCCCGTGCATCCGGATTCTCACTCTGTGCTCCCGCATATCCTCCCCGCAAAACCAAACCATTTATAAGTGTAAAAGCTTGATACCTGTCCCCGCCCGGACCGGCCGGATGATATACTCCCTGCGCCACACGGACTTCTGTAATCCCGGGATTTTCTTTCGCGTACTTCAGAATGGTTTGCAGGTCAACAAACGCATTCGACCAGCTCAAACCGCTTTGATTTCCAACCGCCGCCGCATCGACATACACCACCGGCGGCACCGGCTCATTGTCCGACTCTCTCGTAGTTATTTTCTTTGTTGGAAAACCCGCAGCCTGAATGACAATCCAGGTGGTACTATTAACAAAATCACCATCCTCGGCAGCCGACAGGACCACCGTTTGAGGCTGATGATAATTCGAACTGTCAAAAAATAACTCCGAACCGCTCTGCACCGAAATATCCTCGTCCCCGCTGTGATAAGTTACAGTCACGGTAACCGGCTGCTGCGGATTAAGGCCCAGCGACACTGACAGCGACACCGTCGAACCCTCCGGCACTATCACCAGCAGCGGCTCAACTCGAAAACCCTGGTACGGCCCCTCATAAGCTCCCATATCCACAATCGGCAGGCACGGGTCCCACGTCACTCCCGTATCAAGAGTACAGGGGTCATCCACCAGACGCGGGCCCCAATCCAAATCGAACGGTATAATTTCAGAAACGTTGTCGTCATCGTCCAGATCCGCAACGTCCAGGGCCAGCCGGTAGTTGTCACCTGCATCGATACAGGGAGAACCCGGTCCCGGTCGAAGATTGTCATCTTCCGTACCTGCTGCCTCATCGTCGCCGTCAGGATCCAGAAACAGAGGATCCGTATTTACATTGCCCTGGATGGTCGTTTGGGTGAGCGGTTCCCACTGCTCGATACAGTTGTAATACAAGTCCAAATCCATCCAGCCGCTAATCTGGGCATCCAACGTGTACCCGTCGGCATCCCGATTCCGCCGGAAGATACTGTTTGATACGTTGCCAGATACGGAACTTTGTATGTGAATACCCCCGCCCCAGCTCCGTGCTTCATTATTATAAAAGGTACAATTGGCTACCTGAACGGTGCTGCTATAAATCCAGATTCCACCGCCCGTATTGGTTGCCAGGTTGTTATTGAAGACACAATTCGCAACCGTCATAGTGTTGTCCCAGCCGCAATAAATTCCCCCGCCCTGGTCGGCCTTATTGTTGATAAACTGACAATTCACCAGATAAGGGTCACATTCCCCGTAATCGCTCGCCATACCTGCACCGCCCCATTGGGCTTCATTATTTATAAAAACACAATTTTTGAGAATCGGGTCACAACTGCCCTCATTGTACATCCCCGCACCCAGTCCATACGTAAAGTTATTCTCAAATCGACAGCCTGAAAACCTCGGATTACTGTCGTCGTCATTGCCCACCGCACCACCGCCCCACTCATCCGAATAAGATGAATCCGTCAGGTTATTGATAAAGGTACAGTTCGTCACAACTGGATGACTGTTGTTATAATTATCCATCGCCCCACCGAACAAATGCGCTGCATTGCCGATAAACCGACAATTCGTAACGGTGGGGCAGCTGTTCGTGTCTTTCATACCCCCGCCATATACCCCGGTGTTATTCGACAATATGCAATTCTCAATCGTCGGACTGCTGTCGACGCAGACAATACCGCCGCCGATGTACTCTATATATTCTGCATACCCGCCTGTTATTGTCAAACCATCCAAAACCGAATCGGCTCCCTCCCCGTTGTGAAAGTAGAAACCATACCGAGGATCCTCGACACTGCCCTGGCAATCAATCACACAATGCTCCGGTCCGAATTCGCTCCGCACCGTTATCGCCTTGCCCCCGAAATCCAGGTCCCGGTTCCCCTGGCCCTGATAAACTCCGTCTGCCACCCACACCGTTTCTCCCGGAAGCGCCGTATCGATAGCCGCTTGAATCGTGGGATATTCAATCGGAACATGCAGTCCCGGCACCTCCGCCAGCGTCGTAAAACTATAACACTGCCCCTCGTTATCATCGGTTGTCTCGTTTCCGAATTCATCCGTTGCGACAATCTCAAAACGATAGGTCGTTTCACTTCTCAGATTATAGAGGTACACATTATGGCTCAATGACAGGGCAGGGTCCTCTTCCGTCCCGCCCTTGAGGTTATTACAATTCCTGCCATAGTTCACTAATGCCCGGCTCGGCTCATCCGTCTCAAAGTATATCCGCGCCCAGTAAGCTCCCACCTGCGCGGCCTGAACATTTAAGATAACAGGCCCCACACAATCCGCCGCAGCCGTATCAACACTGACCGCTGTGCTGCCTGTCCCGTCGTTCGCATCGCTGTACGTAACCGTAATCGTCTGCCCATCCGTTACCTGTACTATGCCGTCTGAGCCGATTGCCGCGCCGTATTCCGTCGCTATTGTACCATCATACACTCCAATCCCCGATGAACGCTCAATCAGGTCTAAAAGCTCCGAATCTCCCCCTGTCGTTTCGACGAATACAGGATGACTTCCATGTCCGGCCAGGTCGCCGTCCGCCAATATCACCGAGACATCATCCGCACACGAATACTCATCCTGCGTAAACTCCACTCGCCCCCGCGCCGGTACTGCTTTCCGCAGCAGGTTCCATACATTCAACCGACTATCCGATAAACAAATCCCGGTCGCAATCGGATCTCCGGTCGTCATCAAAAGGTCATATACCTCATCCCGAGTCAGTGTGGGATTGGCCCCGATTAGCAGGGCACATGCGCCGGCCACGTGGGGACACGCCATCGATGTACCTGACAAAATCAGTGTATAATCATCGTAAGGCTTGCCGAAATATGAGCTTGCCAGGCTCGCTCGCAGAGATAATATATCCACGCCCGGCGCCGCCAGGTCCACCCAATCGCCGTAATTTGAAAACGACGCCTTGTCATCGTTGGAATTCGTCGCCGCCACCGCAATCATCGGCCCGTAATACGCCGGATACTCCGGATTGCTCGTATTATCATTGCCCGCTGACGCCGCCAGGATTACACCCTGGCCGGCGGCATAATCAAGCGCCTCCTCCAGCGTCTCCGAATACGCGCCGCCGCCCCAACTGTTTGAACAAATATCGGCCCCGTTGGCCACGGCATAGTAAAATGATTTCACCGCATTCGACGTAGTGCCGCTGCCGCCCGAACCGAGAAATTTGACTGCCATAATCCGCGTCTGCCAGCATAGGCCGGCGATATCCTGTGCGTTGTCGGTCTCGGCCGCGATGGTACCCGCACAGTGCGTCCCATGGCCATAGTCATCCATTGGGTCGCCGTCGTGATTGACGAAATCATACCCGTAGATGTCATCGACATACCCATTGTAATCATCATCCACCCCCGCCGTCCCATTCAGCTCTGCCTCATTCACCCACATATTATCGTCGATATCTCGATGGGCATAATCCACACCCGTATCAATGACGGCCACTACCACGTCCGCACTGCCCGTGAAAATATCCCACGCCTGGGGCGCATCAATGTCCGCATCAACCTTCCCGGGCGGATGATTGTAACGGCCGCTCTCCGGGTACATCTGCCCGATATTTTCCAACGGCCACTGAATCGAAAAATAGGTGTCACTCGGCGTCCCGTGCTCATAGAGCAGGTAATTTAACTCCGCATATTCCACAGCAGGGTCCTGCCGACAAGCCGCAAGCGCCGCTGCCGGGTCCTGTCCCTCCTCCAGCTCCAGAAGATAAATCCTATCCAGCGCCGGTACTTGTCTCCAGACACCCGCCCGCCGACTCCTCTGCAGCAGTCGCATTTCCTGCTTCGTCAATTGCCACGCCGCCTTCTTTCGTAATACTTCCATCTTCCGCTGCTGTTTAGCAAATCCCGGAAACAGCCTCTCGCTCTTTCGCAACGGAAACTGCTGATTCAACCGACCCAGTGACTCCGTGACACCTACCCCCCTTCGCTCACCCTCTAAAACCGCTTCCAGAGTCGGAGCCGCTTCATGCCGAAATTTCACCAGAAGCTGATTCGGTACATACTCCCATTGCCGCTCTTGGTCTTTAACAACCTTTGCTACCCTGTTGGCCGCTGCAACCGTATCGGCCGTTCTACCTGCTAAAAACGCAAAAAAAGAAAGCACAAAAAGACTTAGAAAAGCCATTCTACTCACGGAATCCATCCTTCCTTTTTTGGTCTTTGCCCTTAGTGGGGAATTTGCCATTTGCCACCAATATCACTTCCTCCTTCCATATCCACCATCCTATAATACCAAATTTCCCTTAAAAATTCAAGTCCCCCAACCCTTCCTTTGCCAAATACCGGGGATTAAGCAGCAGGGTTCCCATCTTGAAGCTGCTGAAAAACAAAAAAACCTCCTATTCCACACCCTCGGCTCCGTCAAGGATGCTTATTCGATATCACCCAACAGCATTTTCGCATGGTCGAGGATTTTTTCGTATGATTCTTCCGGCTCAATATCAAGCCAGTTAACGTTCTGGAACGTCTTAAACCAAGTCCTTTGGTTCTTGGCTAATCGGCGGGTGTTCTTCTTGATAAGTTCGATTGCATCTTCCAAAGATGTTCGTCCTGAAAGATAATCGATTATCTCGGCGTAGCCGATAGCGCAGCGGGCCTGCTTGCTTAGAGGTTTTTCTTCGCCAAGCAAAGATTTGACCTCATCGACAAGCCCGGCTTCAATCATCCTTTTGACCCTTGCGTTGATCCTCTTGCTCTCTTCGGCCTTCTCCCTTCGCAGCCCTATTATCGTCCAGTCCCGCAAAGGCTCTTCCGCATCGAATTGCTTCTGTAGACTTGAGATAGGCTTGCCTGTGATTTTGTAAACTTCCAGGGCCCGGATTATACGCTTCGTATCGTTGGGGCTGATACGCCCAGCCGCCGCGGGGTCGATTTCTGTCAATTCACGATAGAGCTCGGCACCTTCAGCTTCTGCCCGCGCCCGCAATTGGGCCCGTATCTGCTCATCCGTCCCCGGGCCTTCAAATAAGCCATACAGAAGGGCCTTTATATAAAGAGCCGTCCCGCCAACCGCGATGATTTTTCTTTTTCGGCTCTTTATCTGCTCGATAGCATCATTCGCCAGCCCCAGAAAGGTGCCCACGCTGAACTCCTCGCTCGGCTCAACTACGTCAATTAAGTGATATTGAAGCTGCTCGCGGGCCTCTTTGGGCGGCTTGCCCGTGCCGATGTCCATCCGCCTGTAAACTTTCATCGAGTCCACGCTGATTATTTCAGCACCCAGACTCTCAGCCAGGCTAAAGGCCAATTGCCCCTTGCCGGATGCCGTAACGCCGAGAATTAGAACCATTTTCAATTTTCTATTTACTATTTTCCATTTTCTATTTAGTATCGAATAAGATGTCTTTTCCAATTATCAATCGTAAATAGTCGATAGTAAATAGTCAATGAACTTCAACACTCAATTACGCAAGAAGACAACACTTATCAATAATACGCTGCGGTTCCTTTTGACTCAGCAGCCGATAAGCGGTGATTTGAGAGAGGCTCTGATATATGTTATCGAGGCGCCGGGCAAACGGGTACGTTCGGCGTTGCTTCTCTGGTGCTGCGAACTTGTTATCGGCAAAACAAACCATAACGCCGAAATTGCCGCGGCGGCCATCGAGATGGTGCACACATATTCGCTCGTACACGATGACCTGCCGGCGATGGACAATGATGACTTTCGACGCGGCCAGCAGACCTGCCATAAGGCCTTCGATGAGGCAACCGCCATCCTGACCGGCGATGCCCTCCTGACACTTGCCTTTGAGATTTTAGCCAAAGATATTGATGAGCCGAGTGTTGCGCTCAAGCTAATTCGCGAGCTGGCAGAGGCCGCGGGGCCGGCAGGAATGATTGCAGGCCAAATGGCTGACCTAAAAGCCCCTCTAAAAAAGACACAGGCAACAAAGAAGGACCTGCAAAACATCCATATCAATAAGACGGCCAAGATGTTCAGATGCGCCGCAGTAATGGGAGCGGTCTGCGGCGGAGCAAATAAAAGCCAACTCGACCGGCTGTCTGAATACGGCTTAAAGATCGGGCTTGGCTTCCAGATAGCCGATGATATCCTCGATGTATGCGCATCGAGCGAGCAATTAGGCAAGACCGCCGGCAAAGACGCCAAAGCGGACAAGTGCACATATCCCGCGGTTGTGGGAATTGAAAAATCAAAGCAATTGGCAAAACAACTCGCCGACGAAGCCGTAGCCGTACTGGAATCCTTCGGCCGAAAAGCCGACACCCTCCGCCGGCTCACCATAGCTTTGCTCGAAAGAACTAAATAACGTTGAAAGCAAAACAAGGTTTTTAACTTTGCTTCAATAAGCATCATGTTTTCCCCTTTGAAATAGGTTCGGCCCCTTTGACTACGCTAAGGGCAGGCAAGCTCACTACAGGTTGGGTTTGATTGGGTTCGTTTTGGGTTTGTTTTGTCGGAACCCGAAAACGCGAATTTTTTCATAATCCCTTGTTATGTAAGACTTTACGTTCATTTTGGCCTTTTTGTAATTGGGTTCGTTTGGGTTCGTTTTGGGTTCGTTTTCCCCGCGTTCACCAAGTGTCCTTTTTTCATAATCCATTGTAATATAACATCTTACGTTCATTTGACTTTTTCGGAAATTGGGTTCGTTTTGCATAAAAAGGTGATTTTGTAAAGCGCTCTCTACAAGTGTAAAGAGAGGAAGGCATAAGGCACAAGAGCATAAGGCATAAGTGCATAGTTGTGTTGGTGTTAACATCATATTGAGTAAGGAGTTATCCGGTAGTTTGAAATCCTAAATTCTAAATCCTAAATTCTAAACAAATCCAAATTACCTAAATTTAAATGTTCAAAACTTAGGCTTGCTGGCCCTAAGACCTTGCTGCGCTGCAGCTTACGACGTGCGGAACTCCGCATGGTTAATGGTAACTGGTTATTGGTTAATGGTAACTGGTTACTGGTTATTGGTAATTGGCTCCTGGCTACAGACTGCTGACTCCTTACTTTTAACTTCCCAATTTTACATTCTAAATTCTCAATTGCGGTTTGTATTATACCTAACTTGTCCGAAATGTTCAATGAAAATCGAACTTTTTTTAGAAAAAAATTAGCCACAGATTTCACAGATTGACGCTGATTTATTGCCACGAAAAGGCACAAAAGACACAAAGGAAAATAGCCACGAATGGACACGAATTAACAGATATATATTTGCCACGAAAAAGCTCAAAATGCACAAAAGGAACAAAAAAATAAGTAAAAAGAATTCACCGCGGAGGACGCGGAGTTTATTAAATTTAACCACGAAGGCACGAAGAAAATAGCCACAGAGCACTCAGAGGGCACAGAGAGGTTGGCTTCACCGGCCGTGGTGTGGACGGCCTTGTTTATACAAACTCGCAGCCGTACTCCAAGCGAGCTTGTGCGTTCGGTTTGCGGAGTTTGTATAAGTTGCTGACGTTGTCAGCGTTGGTGAAGCCAGAAAAGAGGTTTTTCCTTTTAGAGAAGATAGTCACGAAAAGGCATAAAATGCACAAAAGACAACAAAAAAAGTGCTTTATTTAACCGCAGATTTCACTGATTAAGATGGATTTTAGGCGTTGACGGATGGGGGTGTTTGGGGTAAATTGGGGGATGTAAACAAAGACAGCGTAGAGCGTACAGCGTTTAGCGAATTAGTTAATTTGTTAATTAGTGATTGGTTAATTTGCTGGATCCCCGTTTTTACGGGGACAAGCGGACAAGGGGTTGAAGATGGTAAAGAAATTAGCCTTAATTTTAGCAATATTAATGATTGTATTCTTAGCGTTCTCTTTATTCGGGCTGACTACAAACGTATCAGTAAGCATAAACGGCCGGGAGATTACAGGGCCTCTTGGAACTGCGATTGGCTTGTGGGGTACAATATTGGCGGCGGTAATACTGTTTTGTGTTGCGATACTTTTAGCTTTTGTTTTCGCAGGTGTTGGGCTCGTAATTGTGGGTTGTTTAGTTTTGGTTGGTCTCATACTTATCGCTGTTGCTCTTCCATTCCTGCTGCCGTTGATAATTCCCCTGTTTATTGTTTGGGTATTTTGTGCCGTTTGTCGCAGGGGTAAAGCAACAAAAAAGGTTTCATAATCAGTCAGGACGCTAAATATGAAATTTTCTGTTCACGAGCGACGTATTTTTTATGGTGGACAGGGATTATCAGGATTGATAGATTGGGGGCTTAAAGAACGCAGATATCAGTGAGACGCACCAGATGATAGAATCCGGCAGGTTCATTTTGAACAGCCGGGGCGTTCGGATGTTATTCGAAAACTATATAAACAATACTTATGGACAATAAATTACCATGACGATATTTGATCTTTTTTCGAAGCGACAAAAACGACTTCGTGGGGAAGTCCCAGATGTCTATACGTATGATTCAATCCCAAATCGACTGCGAGTACAGATCGTTCATATTTGGCGAGATTCGATAGGCAATGAAAACGAATACTATGACGAAAATAAAGGCGTAAAACGCGGGTATAAATTCATAGTTGAAACGTTATGCCGCGAATACGGTGTGTTTCGGCTCACGGATAGAGAATATGGAGATCGCTATGGTAGTAGAAGTTACATCCGAGAACTATTTGAGTTTTTCCTTCAAGAAGAAGATGCTGAAAAAACTTTAGATGTTATTGAGTTGTCCTTTCGCGTTATAGATAGGTTGACAAGAAAATTTGAATATCGAGGCTTCCACAGATATACAGAGATTGCAGACAATTCAATTTCAGAATTAAATTCAAGATTCAAAGAGCATGGAATAGGCTATCAATATGAGGATGGCGAGATAATGAGAGTGGATTCTCAACTCTTACACAACGAAGCTGTTAAGCCTGCGTTGAGACTTTTAAGCGGAAAGGATTATGATGGAGCTCAGCAGGAGTTCCTGAGTGCCTATGAGCATTATCGTCAGGGAAAACACAAGGAAGCTCTTAATGATGCCTTGAAGTCTTTTGAAAGCACTATGAAGGCTATTTGCGATAAACGAAGTTAGTCTTACGATCCCAAGGACACAAGTAAAAGATTAATAGAAATTTGTTATCAAAACGGTTTAATTCCAACATTCTGGCAGCAGAATATGTCAGCGTTAAGAAGTTTGCTTGAGGGAGGAGTGCCCACAGGTCGAAACAAACTAAGTGGTCACGGCCAAGGAGCGACTCCAACTACTGTTCCAGAACATATTGTGTCATATGTTCTACATATGGCCGCTGCAGCGATAGTGTTTTTGGTGAGATCAGAGCAGAATATAGAATAGTCTGTGCCTAACGAGCGGCTGCACGGTGAAACGGTATCAAATGATTAAGGATAATAGGACAGTTGTCGGTTGCCGGTTGTCGGGAGTAGCTTATAGGCACGTAAATATTTGCTCGCAAAGACAGAAGCGTATCTCGCATCAACGCATTTACTCATTCTCTCTATCCCATCCGCATAATCAACGGAATCATTCAATTGTAGCTTTATACTTGAAACGACAGCAATTTAGATAATGGCTGTTTATTCTAAAAAGTCTAATTTATCCCGCATGGCTTGGTCGATTTTATCCATTACATTTATCGGCCAATTCTCGAGGCGATATTTCATAGCAGAAACTGAAACATCATACTTATCTGCAAGTAAATTTCTAATATATTTCTTTACTGCTATTGGATTATCAAAACCAACCGAAGAAACAAGCTGTTTGTATAATTCACGGCTATCGTTCAATACATGTCCCGCAGGCATTAATAAAGCAGCGGCCAACCATTTTGCGTTTCTTTCATATTTGTGCCAGTGAGGATGATTTTTGAGGGTTATAACGTCTTCATAAGTTTTTACATTCTCAATGGTTTTTCTGTGAAGTAAGAAATGAGCAAATTCTTCGGCAATCGTCATTCTACATATTCGCTGATTGTGTCTTGCCTCGAATAGTTTCTCGTCGATTTTTATTATAAATTTACCCGTATCTAAATTAGTACCGATCTGACCCATTATGCCACGATCAGCTGAGCCTCTTTTGATATCCAGATCAATACCACACTGTTCTACAATATCTTCTATATCAACCGGAATAGTGAAATTATCACCGAGAGATTTCAGCTGGTTAGCAGCAATTTGTTCTAGTTCTGTGAGAGTATAAGTACGAAGGTGGCTAACTGGATCCATCGCCTATAATCTTCCTTCCCTGGATCTCTTCAATTAGTTGTTTTACATCATCATCGGATAATTTAACATTATCTATGGTACGCAACAAAGCCGGCATGAACCGCCGCTCTGCCATCTGTTGTACGTCCGCCGGCAGTTCTCCTCTTGTGCGGGCCAGTTCAAAAAAGTGTTCCCAATCTGAAGTACCTTTCTCCAGACCAAGGACATCAGCTGTGGCCTCCAGGCGTTCCTTCGGCATTCGGCGTCGACCGTGCTCAATGTCACACAAATTAGAGGCCTTAATCTCAATTAAATTGGCGAACCGCCTCAAGCCGAATCCTGACTCAAGTCGCAGCTTTTTTAGATAGCTCCCGAAGCTCTCATTTTTATCACTCATACCTAACCACCCTTTCTGGTATCTCATCTCACCTGTTATCATACATGATAACAATTCGGTCAAAAAAGTCAAGGAAGTTTAAAAAAATTTGCCTTTTTACGCTAATCTCTTGTAGGGATTCATATTATAACGCAATAATTCTGTTTTCTGTCTGAGCCACTGACTGACAAACGTCCATTCACTTAATTGGACGAATGTGCGCCTTTGTGCCTTAGTGGCCAAAAAAGGCATATAAAAAGTGATTTTTTTGAGATAAGCTGTTAGGATATAAGCAGTAAAAATACTTTCCCTCCCCAGAGGGAATTATTTGCACTTTTGATTGGTAATTCTCGTAATAAATAGTCGAAAGAACCACTAATGGCCGAATTATTGGAGCAAATCAATAGCCCTGCGGACCTCAAAAAGCTGCCCGTACAGCAATTGAACGCCCTTGCCGATGAAATACGCCGGTTTATTCTCAGCTCTGTCGCGCAGACCGGTGGACATCTGGCCAGCAACCTCGGCGTCGTGGAACTGACGCTGGCGCTGCACTACGCCTTCGATTTCAAAAAGGACAAACTGCTCTGGGACGTCGGCCACCAATGCTATACGCATAAAATCATCACCGGCAGGAAAGACAAGTTTAAGCTGCTCCGCAAAGCCGACGGCATAAGCGGCTTTCCCAACCCGGAAGAAAGCGAATATGACCAGTTCACCGTCGGCCATGCCGGCACCGCTATCGCAACCGCAATCGGTATGGCTTTGGGGCATACCCAGCAAAAGGAAAACAGTAAAATCGTTGCGCTGGTCGGCGATGCCAGTATCGTCAACGGTGTTTCCTTCGAGGCGCTCAACAATCTCGGGCTGGTCAAAAGACAATTACTCATCGTGCTCAATGATAACTCGATGGCCATCGACCCGACGCAGGGGGCGGTTGCAAAATACTTTTCCAAAGTTCGGCTGAGCCAGACATACGAAGACTTGCGCAAGACCACTCATAATATCCTTGAGCATATGCCGGTCATCGGCAAAAGCGTTGACGAGGCGGTCGAAAGGATTAAAAAAGGTATTCGAATGGTCCTGCCCGCCAGCCAGATGTTTGAAAGCATGAATATCCCATACTTCGGCCCCGTTGACGGCCACGACATCGGCGCACTTGTACAGTTGTTCAATGCGCTGGCCGACTTAGAGCACCCTTCCATTCTGCACGTTTACACAAAGAAAGGCAAAGGCTTCCAGCCCGCCGGCTCCCAGCCCAGCAGATTCCACTCGACCGGCCCATTCAAGATCAACAACCATAAAAACAGGGAATGTGTCGAGGTTGAGACCGCCCCGAAAACCGGCAGGCCTACATATACTAATGTATTTGGCAAGCACCTGACCGAATTGGCCGAAAAGGACGACAAAATAATCGCGATCACTTCGGCTATGCGTGACGGCACTGGGCTGGTGGAATTTCGCAGGAGATTCGAGGACAGGTTCTACGACGTTGGTATTGCTGAAAGCGCGGCGGTAGATATTGCAGCGGGGCTGGCAAGGAGCGGCCTAAAGCCGGTCGTCTGTATTTATTCGACTTTTTTGCAGAGGAGCTTCGACCAGATATTCCAGGAAGTGGCGTTACAGAACCTGCCTGTGATATTTTGTGTCGACAGGGCCGGCTTTGTCGGCTCTGACGGGCCAACGCACCACGGTTTGTTTGATATTGGTTATTTTCGGATGATGCCCAATATGGTCTTGACGGCGCCTGCGGATGAGACCGAAATGAAACTTGCCCTGGAATTTGCACTGAGCGAAGGTAAGCCGGTGGTTATCCGATATCCGAAAGACTTTGTGCCGAAACAGAAGTCTTTCGGAGCCGCCTGTGCCAAGCCGTTCAAATTAGGCAAAAGCGTGGTCGTCAAAAAGGAGAAAGAATCCGCGATTGCGATTGTCAGTTACGGCAGCGTTTTAGCAGAAGCGCTGGGAGCGGTCGAGCTGCTGGCCGGCGACGGGATTGCGGTCGATGTAATCAATGCCCGGTTTGCCGCCCCGATTGATGAAAAAATTATCCAGTTACCTGGCAAAGGCAAAGGTATCATAACGGTGGAAGACCACACGAGCGCCTGCGGATTCGGCTCAGCCGTGCTCGAATTAGCTGCAGCTACTTTCGATAAGCCTATGACGAAACCGATAGTGGTGCTTGGCGCACCGAGGCAGTTTATAAAACATGACACGCGGCCGCTACAGCTTATGCAGGCCGGTATAAATGCCGATAAAATAGTTCAGACGGTAAAAGAACTGCTGCGGGCGAAAAGCTTGCTTGGCAAGGCCTGAAACGAGGTACGAAATAAAATGGGAGATAGTAACCTGCCCAAATTAGTGATATTCGGCGACGCGACAAAGGGACACGTGGCCGAGATAATCGCGGAATTTCTCGACTTTGCAAAGGGCAAGGCCGAGGTCCTTGCCAGCTGCGGCATCGAGGATTGTACGGTCGATATTTTGCAGGAGGCCGACTTCGCTGTTGTCTTCGGGGGCGACGGCAGTATTACTTCGGCTGCGAGACATCTGAGCCAGATGAACGTGCCGGTGATAGGTGTCAACCTCGGCAAGCTCGGCTACTTAGCCGAATTCAACGTTGACGAGCTTAAAGAATTTTTTCCATCTCTAACTTCAGGAAAAGTCCGCATCGACAAACGCATGATGCTGGCGTGTACGATTTCCGGTAAAGAGAAGGCGGAATTCTGCTCAGTAGCCATCAACGATGTAGTTATCACATCCGGGCCGCCTTTTAAGATGATCGAGTTAAAAATCTCGGTGGACGGCCAACCTCTCGCCGGCTGTATTGGCGACGGCCTAATCATTTCCACACCCACCGGATCAACGGCCTACAATCTCTCGGCAGGTGGGCCTATCCTTTCGCCCAAGATGGAGGCGATGGTTATTACTGCGATTTGTCCGCATTCGCTTAGTTTTCGTCCAATTGTTATCAATGCCGAAAGCACGGTGGAGGTTTTCGGCGTCCGTGTTAATGAAGGCACAACGGTTTCAATCGATGGGCAGGTATCGCGGAAACTGTCGATTGATGATGTTGTAAGAATCGAGAGGCATAAAGGCGATTTTCTGGTTGTCAGCAATCCACTTCGGACCCAGTGGGATACATTAGCTACTAAACTAAGCTGGGCAGAAAAGCCGAAGTATAAGAGCGACTCAACGCCAACGGGGTAAACTTAGCATAGCGAGTCTTAGAGCCGCTAAAAAGAAGTATGAACTCGCTGCAAACTGCAATTAAGAAATAAAATATCGGTGCCGTTACCGGACGTTGTTTGGGATTTTTCCATCAAGAAACCGGGATTTGATGACGTAAAATATGATTAATGGCGAACATACCGACATATATTGGGTATTTGAAATTATGAGGAACCGGCTTTTTATAATTTTTTCAGCGGTATTTATAGCCTCTTTATCGGGGACTGCCCGGCCCCTGACTAATTCAAGTGTCGTCAATCCTTCGGTGCGCAGTCCGGTTGGGCCGGCGACGGTTCCGCAGAGCAGTTACCGCAGCGGATTGTTTGCCAGTCCTAATCCGATAGATACGACCGGTAATCTTGTGATTACCGGCAATGTTGCCAGCGGCAAACACTTTCAGGGAATTGTGCCATATAGTTCGACATCGAACTTCGAAGGCACAGCCGGCTCAACAACACTTGATTCCTTTTTGAGGCGTTCAGCCGGCTCAGGAGGCATCGGCAATCTGCCTGGCACATACAATCCATATTATTCATCATCCGGTACAGTAACCACAACGAGGCCAGGTCTGTCCAGCATTGTCAGGCCGCCAACAATAAACACGGAGGGCCGAACTACGGAAGGATTTACCGTCTCAGGCGCAGGGCAGGAACGGACTTTGGCCGGTGCTCAGATTGGAATTCAAGATGTAAGCTACCGGCCGATGCGGTTTAGTCCGCAGCAGCTCGAAAAGCTAATTGTAGACGGTGTCCTCACACGCACAGAAGCCAAAAGACTGGTTGATGAACAAAATGTAGGACAGATGGAACGTTTGCAGCAGGACCTGCAGAGGTTAGAAAACAGTACTCCACTATTCAGGCAAAGCCTGATAGTCCGGGATGACCCCTTGCGGCCATTCGGTAAGTTTGAACAGACCAAAGATGTGTTACGACCGTTTGAATTGCCGAGATTCAAAGAGCAGGCCGGCGAGGACATACAGCTTCAGCCCACAGAATATAAAGAACCTGCACCAGCTAAAGATGAACAGGCTTACCTGAAAACAATAAAACAAATCGATGCGTTCAAAAAAGCAACGCAAGATTCCGCCGGCGGCGATGTTTATGAGCAGATGAAAAAGGAGATTGAAAGCATTAAAAAAAGTTTCGAGACCACAGTCAATAAAGAAACAATGGAACAGACCGGAACAGCAGCCGACGTCAAAGAGTCATCAAAAGCAAAGAAGGATTCTTTTGAAAAACTGCTGAACCAAATGCAGACACCTCTTACGGACGAAGAAATAGAAGAGCTTGAGGCCGAGCTTGTAAGAGAGGCAATGAGCAGGAATCAACAAGAGAAACTTACCGGCGCTTCCTTAACCGCCAGAGCCAAAGGCATAATGGGTGAACACAAGACCTTTGCATCCTACTCGAAGGACAAGTTCAATCAGCATATGCGGTCAGCGGAGCAGTATCTAAAAGAGGGTAAGTACTACCGGGCTGCGGATACATATACCCTTGCGTCGATTTACAAGCCTAACGACCCGCTTGCATACGCGGGCAAGAGCCATTCGTTATTCGCGGCCGGCGAGTATATGACCAGCGCGCTGTTTCTCTCGCGAGCTCTGGAGATTTTCCCTGAGTATGCGCAGTTTAAGATAGACCTTGTGGCCATGGTCGGGGACAGGGACAAGCTCGAAAGCAGAATAATCGATATCAAACAATGGATAGAGCGAAGCGGTTCGGCCAAGCTGCGATTTCTATTAGGCTACGTCTATTACCAGATGGGCAGATTGCAAGAGGCCAAAAAATCGATTGACGCCGCATACGAAAAGCTGCCTGAGTCACCGGCTGTAATTGCACTTAAGAAGGCCATTGACGGCGCTGCGGCAGGCAGTCAAAGCACCAATTAAACATAGCTATTGAATGGGGGGGGTATTGTTTATTGTCGAGGTGGAAGACTGTGCAGCCGCAGGTTCGGCTGATTTTTCCTATTTTTAACAGGCCCCGGCCGGTATTTGTGAATCTAAACTCACACGTATTTTTTGTTCCCTGGCCGACATCGCCTAAATCATAAACCGTCTTCTCAAAAGAAATCCTCGGTAGATGATTCTCA
>Ga0315551_10000195_pt1 | contig 47967 bp, 39 predicted proteins | sample SalMarSW160290MG_FD_203678 | JGI IMG/M metagenome (GOLD analysis project Ga0315551, IMG submission 203678) | Salt marsh sediment microbial communities from the Plum Island Ecosystem LTER, Massachusetts, United States - Salt Marsh Sediment SW1602-90 ...
TGAACCAGGTCCGCTGACTCTTGGCAAATCGGCGAGTGTTTTTCTTTACAAGCTCAATCGCATCTTTTAGGGTGTACCTGCCGTTAAGATGTTCGATTATCTCGGCGTAGCCGATTGCACATCGGGTCTGGGTGCTTAGTGGTTTTTCTTCAGCCAAGAGGGATTTGACCTCATCAACCAGGCCTTGCTCAACCATCCTTTTTACCCTTGCGTTGATTCTTTTATTTTCTTCGGCCCTTTGTCTTCGCAGGCCAATTATCGTCCAGTCATACTTCGTCCCTCGTCCCTCGTCCCCCGTCCATTGCTTCTGAAAACTTGAGATACCTTTGCCGGTGACTCTATAAACCTCCAGAGCACGAATGATGCGTTTTACATCATTGGGGCTGATGCGCTCGGCGGCGTTCGGGTCGACTTTTAGCAATTGCTGATATAGGTGGTTCAGGCCTTCGGCTTCTGCTTGTGCTTTCAATTCGGCACGTATTTGCTCATCGGTTCCGGGGCCTTCGAAAAGGCCATAGAGCAGTGCCTTGATATACAGGGCTGTTCCACCGACTGCAATGATGGGTTTATTTTTGCTTTTTATCTGCTCGAGCGCTTCGTTGGCCAATTTTAGAAAGGCAGCTACACTGAACGATTCGCTTGGCTCAACAACGTCTATTAAATGATACTTGATGCGCTGGCGTACTTGTTTTGGCGGCTTGGCGGTGCCAATGTCCATTCGTTTATAGACCTTCATCGAGTCAATGCTGATTATTTCAGCACCAAGACTTTCGGCCAAATCGAAGGCCAATCGGCCTTTGCCGGATGCGGTAACACCAAGAATTAGAATCATTTTTAGATTTACCCCCTTAGAAAATCTATAGCGATGTTATAATACAATAAAAAAGAAAAATTCTAACAGGGTTTACTTTTTTGTTTTTACTGTTTACTATTTTCAATAATCGATAATTAAGGCCAAATTGTCAATAGTCAGCAGTCACGAGGTATTTGAAAATCGAAACTCAGTTCAACACTCAATTACGCGAGAAGGCACAACTGGTTAACGATGTGCTACAGCAGCTCTTAGCATCTCAGCCAATAAATAGCGAATTGAAAGAAGTCCTTCGTTACACGCTTGAGGCGCCGGGCAAGCGGATCCGGTCGGCGCTGGTGCTTTGGTGCTGTGAACTTGTCAGTCCGCCGAAGGCAGGGATAAATCGTAACTCTGAGATTGCGGCAGCGGCGATGGAGATGGTGCATACATATTCACTGGTACACGATGATTTACCGGCGATGGATAATGATAACCTTCGGCGAGGTCTGCCGACGTGCCATAAGGCCTTTAATGAGGCGACGGCCATTCTGGCAGGTGATGCCCTTTTGACCCTTGCGTTTGAGATTCTGGCCAAGGGGATTGATAAGCCGGCCATCGCTGTAAAGCTTATTGGCGAGCTGGCTGAGGCCGCAGGGCCTGGCGGTATGATTGCAGGACAATTTCTCGACACTCGATACTCGATGCTCGATGCTCGTAGGGCAGGAGATTCGGGAATCGAGAATCTAATATCGAGAATCGAGGCAATCCACACCAACAAGACGGCCAAGATGTTCCGATGTGCCGCTGCGATGGGAGCCATCTGCGGCGGTGCGAATGAGAACCAATATAACAGTTTGTGCGAATACGGTTTAAAGCTTGGCCTATGCTTTCAGATAGCTGACGATATTCTTGATGTGTGCGCTTCGAGTGAGCAGCTTGGTAAGACCGCTGGCAAGGATGCCAAAGTCGGAAAGACAACTTATCCGACGGTAGTAGGAATCGAGAAATCAAAGCAGTTAGCCAAAAAACTCGCTGATGAGGCGGTAGCAGTCCTTGAGCCGTTCGGCCCAAAAGCCGACACACTGCGACGGCTTGCAATAGCTCTGCTCGAAAGAACAAAGTAACTAACAAAAGAGTCTACTTGGTGATTTTGTTTCACCCGGCATTTTCTGTTGAAGCGGACAATATGGCCAAATCGCACGGTCTGGGGCATCTCTTTAGAAAAAGCTGCATATCAGTATTAAAAACCTTGACATAGAGAACAATCAGGCAGCTATCCCACAAGGCAAATGTGGTATAAACCGCCTCTTTATCCGATTTATCCACCAGAGACGAATTTACTTCAGCTCCGGCAATGGCTAAATTAAGGCAATAATTTAATTAAGAAAAAAAATAAGTTTGAGTCGATAAAATAATAGATAGTTTTGGGGGTTTTAATATGGAAGAAATGATTTTATCCCCTATAGGGCTGATGCTGTGCATTATCACTGCATCTGCCAAAAGGATTAGGGCAAATATATTATTAGGTTTTGAGCATCAATCGATAAAACAAGAGGGTTTTTATAAGAAACCTCATTTGCCAATTCAAGGCCGGTCGCCTCCGCTGTTCGCCTAAGTTTAAAAAAACTGTTGAACTGAAATATAATATTTGTCCGACCCGCTGCCCCCCACCCTTGTCTTCGACAAGAAGACGTGGGGGAGACGCAGGGGCAGGCGACAGTCAATATTTAGGTCGCAAACCAACAGGCCATAAGCAGGATCCTTATGGCCTTTTTTATTCATATACTCCGGCTCGATAGTGGATGCGTCTCGGCTGAGCGACTTGACCGGGCTCGTCGAAGTCTTGCCGAAGTCCGGATAGTTGATATTCGACGAGAATCAAGTGGTTAAACCCCGTTAGAAATAAAACACTAGAGGTCTCCACCTTACATTTGGCAGGATTTTCTAACGGGTTAAACCCCAAAAAATTTGTGCTTACTGTGCCATACCACTGTCACACCACAGGGAAAATCCCTATTTTTAATCAAGGTCTGCTACTTATTACTACGAGTTATTACAAAGGTTAAGTCAACTTTGTGGCTGCTTAGTCTCTACCAAGTGAAATTAATTTTGCTGGTTCAACAAACATTTTCCGACGTCCAGTATAAGTTCGCGACAGATGGTGGCATTCTTGGCGTTGTCCTCTCGATGTCCTCGCCCAGCCTCACCAAAGGCTCTCGGCTCTGCGAAGTGTTTGGCTGAAGCAGGCTCACTGACAGCGAGAGGCGGGCGCATAAGCCTGGCTTCGTAAAAATGCTACATGGATTCAAAAATCATTCTGCCGTGTCGAACCGTTGCCTTGGGGGTCATTATGAAGATTGAGGATTTTTGAAGTACAAATTTAGGAACTTGCTACCTGTTGCTTTTCGCGATTCGGCCGATATAAAGTATGAGGAAAACAATGGCAGGAATACCCAAAAAGAAACAACCGGACTCCAAGCCTTTACTAACTTATGATTTAACGAAGGCTATTGCGGAATTAGGCCAGCGAATTAGCAATCTAAAAGAATTTGATGTGAAGACCTTAATAGGACGGTTAGATGCTAACGCCAAAGCACTGGAGGATAAAGTCAATGATACACTATCCGATATTTTCGGATACGACAGCGAGGAATACCGCAATTACGCAATATTGTCACTTGATACCCTCCCAATTGAAGTGGGTGGACAAAAGCAATCTTTGCCTGTGCTGCAGAAAGCATATCAAAACGGGATAAACGTTTGCGTGACAAGATTGAATTCTCTCAAAGAAACACTACAGCAGAATCGGCCGGATACCAAAGAGGACAACCGCCCTTCCAAACAGCCAATAAGCCAATGAATCCGTCACTGGGGCAGTTGCCCGAAAAACCCCGAAATCTGTGCAATCCGCAGCTAAATCTCTGTAGCGAAAAAATCCATTAAATCTACGTCCTTCTGCCAATCTCTCCGACACGCCTAAATTCTCCACAAAACGAAGTGAATCCTCCGACCCCGTTCACCCTATGCAGGATTATCTTGGTTATTGAGTTTAGTCACTCGACTGGTTAGAATATCATCGCCGAAAAAGACCAAAGACTATTTGCCAACCAAACACCCGGCTAAACGAAAATCCACAGAGAATGAAGCTTTCAAAAAAAGATTGGGCCAGCGTACCGGTAATTGTTCTTGTGGCAGCGAATATCCTGCCGTTGTGGGGTGTTTACTTTCTCAAATGGGATGCCTTTTACATAATTCTGTTATACTGGTCGGAAAACCTTGCTATTGGGTTCTACAACATCCTGAAAATTGCCACGGCAAAAGTCAAGCACCCTATAGAGCATTTAGGCAAATTATTCCTAATACCTTTTTTTGTGATTCATTACGGCGGCTTTATGGCAGTACATGGTTTGTTTGTGCTGGCCTTTGCCAAAAAAATTGAAGGGCCGCTTTTCAGCGGAAAGGCCTGGCCTTGTTTTCTAGTCTTTGTTCAGTTGCTAATCGGTGTTATAAGGCAGATGTTTTTGGCGATTCCACCACAGATGAAATTTGCAATTCTCGCCCTATTTATCAGTCACGGCGTTTCCTTTGTTTATAATTATCTACTCAAGGGAGAATACGCAACTGCCAAACCAAAGGAGCTGATGAATAGGCCCTACTCACGAGTGGTTGTGCTGCATATTGCGCTCATAGCAAGCGGATTTTTCGTAATGGTCCTCGGTTCTCCGATACCTTTGCTATTTGTGCTTGTAATCGGCAAAATAATTTTAGATGTGAAAATGCACATCCGCGAGCACAAAAAAGCAAAAGCCATTACTTGACTACAGGTGTAGAAGTTCAACTTCTCACCCGAAGTGTATAGCGATTGACGCTGCCCAGATAACCTTTCTCATCCAGTTTCTATGCTCTATTCCTTCAGGGAAGTTCAGATATGCGAATTCGCCTAAAAAACCTTTACAAACGTACCTTTTTACAGTAAGCTATTGTATTAAAAGAACTAAAAGATTTGTCAAAATTGGAATTTTACAAGTCAAGTATCCGCACATTTGATTGAGTTTACGGGTATTTGTTAACTGAAAGAATCTCTGATGGATGGACTATTAGAACAGATAAACAGTCCGGCGGATTTGAAGAAGTTGCCGGTTAATCGGCTCAATGAACTGGCGGATGAGATACGGCAGTTTATTCTTGACTCGGTCAGCAAAACCGGCGGACATTTGGCCAGCAATCTCGGCGCTGTGGAGCTTACGCTGGCATTACACTATGCCTTCGATTTCAAGCGCGATACGCTGCTGTGGGATGTCGGCCATCAATGCTACACACATAAAATCATTACCGGAAGAAAAAATAAGTTCGCTCGGCTTCGCCGAGCAGGCGGGATAAGCGGCTTCCCTAACCCAGCTGAAAGTGAGTACGACCGTTTCATCGTCGGCCATGCCGGAAGCTCAATAGCAACGGCAATTGGAGTGGCGCTCGGAGACCTGAAACAAAAAAAGAAAGATAAAATAGTCGCATTAGTCGGAGACGCGAGTATTGTTAACGGGACCAATTTTGAGGCACTAAATAATCTCGGCCTGGTAAAAAGACAATTGCTTATAGTGCTCAACGACAACTCGATGGCCATAGATGCAACCGTTGGAGCGGTGGCGAAGTATTTCTCTCGTGTCCGGCTGAGCCAGACCTATGAGGATTTGCGCAAGACCGCCAAAAATATTCTGGAGCACACACCGGTAATCGGCAAAAGCGTCGAAGATGCGATTGAGAGGATTAAAAAGGGTATTCGAATGGCACTGCCGGCCAGTCAGATGTTCGAGAGCTTAAATATACCGTACTTTGGTCCGGTAGATGGCCACAATGCAGAGTCTCTTGTGCAATTGTTTAAGGCGCTGGGGCAATTGGAGCACCCTGTGATTCTGCACGTTTATACGAGCAAGGGCAAGGGTTTTAGGCCAGCCAATTCACGACCAAGTAAATTTCATTCAACCGGTCCATTCAAAGTAAACGGAGATAGTATTGAGCAGTCAGCGTACACGAGCCCCGCTCATGGTAGGGGCGGGACGAGCAGGCGCAGCTTTACAAATGTGTTTGGCGAGCACCTGACAAAGCTGGCTGAAAAAGACGACAGGATTATTGCCATAACTTCGGCGATGTGCGATGGAACCGGCCTGATGGATTTTCGTGAAAAATTCAGTGACAGGTTTTATGATGTGGGCATTGCAGAAAGTGCAGCGGTGGATATTGCAGCAGGTCTGGCCCGCAGCGGCTTAAAACCCGTGGTCTGTATCTACTCCACCTTCCTGCAGCGAAGCTTTGACCAGATATTTCAGGAAGTAGCTTTGCAAAATCTGCCGGTTGTCTTCTGTGTTGACAGAGCCGGGGTCGTTGGCTCAGATGGCCCGACACATCATGGCTTGTTGGATATTGGATTTCTGCGGATGCTGCCAAATATGGTACTGACGGCCCCCGCGAACGAAGTTGAAATGAAATTGGCTTTGGAATTCGCTTTGGGCGCCGATTCACCGGTCGTTATAAGGTATCCGAAAGACCTTGTTCCGCCAAAGAAGTTTGTCAAGGCCGCTTGTGCTAAGCCGTTCAAGCTGGGCAAAAGCATATTTGTTAAAAAGACAAAAGGTTCACTTATTGCAATCGTTAGTTATGGCAGCGTCCTGGCTGAGTCATTGAAGGCAGCCGGCCTGTTAGCTAAGGAAGGCATTGCAATTGATGTGATTAATGCTCGCTTTGCTGCTCCTATCGATGAGGAAATTGTCTCTCTGTTGGACCAAGGCAAAGGTATAATCACAGTAGAGGACCACAATATTAGCTGTGGATTTGGTTCAGCAGTGCTTGAGTTAGCTGCGGAAAAAATGGCCCCCGTGCCTTCTTGCGAAGGCAAGAACGGTGGCCAACAACTGTCGGCCATCCGTGTGCTGGGTGCGCCGAGGAGATTAATCGGACACGATTCCAGAGAAACTCAACTTATGCAGGCCGGTATAAGTGCCGATAAAATAGCAGAGACGGCAAAAAAAATGATTCCTTCGAGTCTTTCGACTTTACTCAAGACAGGTTTGCTCAGGACAAGTATTGATAAATGATTATGGATAATTTGCGAGATGCGAGATACGAAACTGCCCAGATTGGTAATTTTTGGCGACCCAAAGAAAGAGCGGGTTGCTGAGGCCATTGAAGACTTTACGGACTTTGCTAAAAATAAAGCCGAGATATTGGCAAGCTGCAGTATCGAGGACTGTAAAGCCGAGATTCTACCTGTGGCAGAGCTAAAAAAGTGCGATTTTGCCATTGTTTTCGGCGGTGATGGCAGCATAATTTCGACAGGAAGAAATTTGAGACAGAGCAAGGTTCCTGTTATAGGAGTTAATCTCGGAAAGCTCGGTTTTCTGGCAGAATTTAGCGTTGGCGAGCTTGAAAAGTATTTTGATGATATAGTATCAGGTAAAGCGCCTATTGAAAAACGGATGATGCTGAGCTGTAAAGTCTTCAACAGCTCCGCTGGACATCCGGAAAAATTCGGCTCAGTAGCAATCAATGATGTCTTTATCACTGCCGGGCCTTTGCATAGGACAATAGAGCTAAAAGTAGTAGTGAATAACCAGATGGTGGCCAGTTTTGTAGGCGATGGTCTGATAATATCTACTCCAACAGGTTCAACGGCCTACAATTTATCTGCGAGTGGGCCTATTCTTGATAGCTCAGTGGAGGCGATGGTTATCACACCGATTTGCCCTCATTCGCTTAGCTTTCGCCCCATCGTTATCGATGCAAATAGCAAGGTGGAGATTTCGAGGGTCCGGATTGATGAAGGAACGATTATATCGGTAGATGGGCAGGATTCTTTGGAGCTCTCAAGCAATGATATTGTTAGGGTCGAGAGGGAAAGCGGCGATTTTCTGGTTGTAAATAACCCTCTGCGAACCCGCTGGGATACATTAGCAGCTAAACTAGGTTGGGCTGAAAAGCCGAAATATAAGACAGACCCCCGTTGGTAATCGTTGGGTAAAAAGTTGGCTGTCTCAAAGACATTAAGACTGGCCACGAAGATATAAAGAAAAAATGAACTAAAGTGCCTAAAGTGGGCTAAATCCGCCGTATGTCTGGCGGATAAATTAGAAAAAGAATCCATAACCCACAGTAGGATGCCCCATGTGGTATCCTATTTAGGCACTCCAAAGTTTAGGCGCTTTACAATTCTTACTGTCTTTGTGACAGAAGAATAAAAATTAGAGCCGATAAAATAAAATGTCCTTCGGGCTAAAGATTTTGATTGGGAGAAACCTGGAGGGCAGGAGGTTTTTAATTATGAGCCATTGCCAGATTATCTGTGATTACGAGGGTGGGCCTTGCAGGATGGGAATCCGAGTGCTTTGGGCGGCATTAATATTTGTTATTCTCTTATCGGCAACGACCTGGTCGCAGAGTCCATACATCAGTGGCCTTGCTGGCCCGACTTCAAGCCCTGTCAGTCAGAGTCAACAGAGTCTGTTTCTAAGTCCCAATCGTTATGACACCGGTGGCAACAGGCTGATTGAAGGTAATGTTCGCGGCGGCACTTACTTTCGTGGTAATGTACCCTATCAGTCAACCACGAGTTTTCGTGGGTCAGTTCCGTCAGCGGATACACTTTCTTCTTTTTTGAGATATTCTGCCGGTCAAGAGGATTTTAGCCGTGAGCCAGGTAAATACAGTCGAACCGTGCCATACTACAACCCGAGTCAGACGGTAACATTTACCACGCCCAGTCGGTCCGGCGTTTTCACGTCGGAGAATGCCTCAGAAGCTCTAAGCGTTAGTGGTCGCACTGAGGGTGAGTTGGTTCAGACAGCACAGCCGAGCACACGGGTTTTAGCCGGCGCTTCCACCTCTTTTTCTGACCTAAGGTCACGTCCGATGACGATGAGCATGGAGGAAATGGAGAGACTAATTTCGGCTGAAGTAGGCCCGCCTGGGCAGGAAGAAGTCGAGGGATTAACAACTGAAGTAGCAGGGCCAGGAGCGGAGCAGATAAGCGACAGAACCGCCGATTTGAGGATAAGACCGGTTGGCCAGGAGGAAACTCGACAGCGTTTTGAACTCGCTGGGCGCCCTTATGCGGAAGAGTCTGCGGCCGTGGAGGACAGGGCTAGGGCTATTATGCAGCTTGAACGTGAACAAATGCTTGCCAAACGCCAAGTAGAATCTGAAGACTTTGGCAAGACTTCAATGAGTTCAGACAAGTCGCTCAGCCGAACCACAGATGTGCCTGTTAGAGGCAGGCAAGTGTCGACTGGCATAGATGGCGAACAACAAGATTTGTTTGAAACTTATAAACAGGTAAAGCAGCAAATAGATAATTTGCAGGAAGCTCTTAAGCAATTAAGGGCTGGCAAAGATGCTGAAGCGGCCTCAGCTACAAAAAGCGTTTCAGAACTCAGGAAAACCGCTGGTGCTGAAGAGGAATCAGGCCAGTTTGATCTTCGATATCCTGATATTAAGACACAACTGGAGTCTTTTAGAAAAAATATCGAGCGTTTGTCATCAGATAAAAGACAAGCCCTTCGACCGCTCGACCGCACGGCCCTTCAGCTTCGCCCTGAACGAAAGGATGAATTTACCGCCGCTGATGTATCCGCACAAGCTAAACGCATTTTGGGCGGTAAGAGTCTTCCCGCTTTTTCGGAAGATAAGTTCAACGAGTATATGAAGGCTGCTGAGATATATCAAAAACAGGGCAGGCACTATAGAGCTATAAGCGCTTATACTCTGGCATCAATTTACAAGCCGGGCGAAGCGCTTGCACACGCCGGCAGGAGCCATGCGTTATTTGCCGCTGGTGAATATATGAGTAGCGCCCTGTATCTCTCCAGAGCGCTTGAGATTTCTCCCGAGTATGCAAAAGTTAAGGTCGACCTTTTGGCTATATTGGGAACCGATGACAAGGAAAAGCTTGACAGCCGAATAGCTGAGATTGAGCAGTGGTATAAAAGGAGCGACGAAGCTAATTTACAATTTTTACTTGGCTATATTTATTACCAGGCGGGTGAACTCGACAAGGCCAAAGAAGCGATCGATACAGCTCACAGTAGAATGCCAGATTCGCCGGCTGTTGATACACTGAGAGAGGTAATCGGGAAAAAATAAATCCACCGTAGGCGGATAAATCCCGCAGTGCCCTGGATGCATAATTGAAATTTGTTATCCGGCGTTCCTAGTTTTGAAAAAAACAGGATAAAGGTAATTTAGAAGGACCCTGCATGGAGGCAGCTCTACAAGAGGTATTTGCGGCGGGAGGTCTTTTATCGCAATCCTTAGTGAGTTTTGAGGACAGGCCCCAGCAATTGCAGATGGCCTGTGCGGTACAACAAGGGCTTTCGCAGGGCCGTCATTTGGTCGTCGAGGCAGGCACTGGCGTCGGCAAAAGCTTCGCATATCTTGTCCCTGCTATTGAGCTTGCCCGCCAGACGTACGGCGGACTGGTCAACAGAGCAAAAACAAAAGTTTTAATCAGCACCTTTACCATTACGCTGCAGGAGCAGCTAACCAATAAAGACATTCCATTTCTGGCTGATTGTCTGCCGTATAATTTCACGGCGGCATTGGCAAAGGGAAGAGGTAATTATATATGCAAACGCCGGCTGGAGTTTGCCCTGCAAAGGCAGAGCTTATTATTTGACAGAGCAGCTTCGCAGCTTGCGGTGATAAACGACTGGGTTAAGCATACAGAAGACGGCTCGCTGAGCGACCTCGGTTTTGTTCCGCGTCCGACGGTGTGGGATGCGGTCAGCAGCGAACACGGCAATTGTCGCAGCAGAAAGTGCAAATACTTTCGCGACTGCTTCTACTGGCGGGCACGACGGCAACTGGACAGCGCTGATATAATTGTGACCAACCATGCACTATTATTTAGCGACCTTGTGCTCAAAGAACAGGGTGCATCGGTGCTGCCGGATTACAGATACATCATCATCGATGAGGCGCAGAATATCGAGCATGTAGCGGAAGAGCATTTCGGAATCGATATCAGCAATCACAGAGTTCAATTTCTGCTTAACGGCCTTTACAATCCGAGAACTCATAAAGGACTTTTGGCTTTCACCAAGGTAGATAAGGTGATTGATATCCTCGGCAGAATAACTAAAGAGGCAAGCAGCTTCTTTAAGAAGGTAAGGAACTGGTATGAAAGCAATAAAAACGAAACCAACGGCAGATGTTATGCAACTTTTATCGATAACAATCTGTCGGGACATCTTAACAATCTGCGGTCGGAACTGAGTAAACTTGCGAAGAATACCGAAGATGTAGATGAGAAATTTGAGATTCTGCGTTTTGTAGACAGGTGCGCAGTTTTAGCTGAGGATATTGACGGTTTTTTGCTGCAGAAAGCAAAAAATTACGTCTATTGGGTGGAGGTTGATACGGAAAGAAAAACGACTATTCGCTTAAAAAGTGCGGCCATAAATGTCGGACAGGATGTGAAACGCTGTCTGTTGGATAAATATGAATCTGTGATTATGACCAGCGCAACGCTGAGCAGCGAAGCGATATCCGAAAAGGGCGGATTCGAGTTCTTTGCCAGCAGGATTGGGCTGTCGGGCTACGGCGGGCTTCGCCCCGACGAGGAGGATTTTGATGCCTTTAAGCTGGGTTCGCCTTTCGATTATGAGAGGCAGGTTACTATCTATATCGAAAAGAACCTGCCTGACCCGAATGAGCCGGAATTTATCGAAAAGGCAATAGATGCCTTGAAAAAATATATCCTTCAAACCAAAGGCAAAGCGTTTGTTCTTTTTACCAGCTACGAGATGCTTGATGAAATGGCTGAGAAGATGTCTGATTGGCTGACTGAAAATAAAATTGAGCTTTTGCAGCAAGGGGCGGGACTTGACAGGACTGTGCTTTTGGGACGTTTCAAAGAAGAGGACGCATCAGTTTTATTCGGGACGGATAGTTTCTGGCAGGGAGTAGATGTGCCGGGCGAAGCGTTGAGTAATGTTATTATTGTTCGGCTGCCATTTGCGGTGCCTGACAAGCCATTGATTGCAGGTAGAATCGAGCAGATAAGGCAACAGGGTGGAAATCCCTTTTATGATTATCAATTGCCGTCGGCGATACTAAAATTCAAGCAGGGCTTCGGCCGGCTGATTCGCGCCAAGAGCGATACCGGCATCGTGGTTATTCTGGACAGCCGAATCGTCAATAAGCCATACGGTCAGAGATTCCTGGATGCGATACCGAAATGTAAAACAAAAATCGTCGCCTGTGGCTCGTGACATGGGGACGGCGGGACGATGGAGGAGAGACGAAGGACGATGGAATATATGAGGACTGGAGTATCAGGTAATCAGGTAGCAGGACATCAGGGTATCGAGCATCCGGCATCGAGCGTCAAGTTTATATGCTTGCTTCAAGCTCGGCGAGAATGGTTTTTGCCTTTGCGATTTTATTGCCGACAGGCGAAAGCCAGTGAAGCTCCACATTTCTGTTGATAAAGTCTTCAACCTTTCTGCAGGCCAGAAGTACGGTGGCGTGATTTTTATTGCCCATAAATCTGCCAATCTCAGAGAACGACATCTTTGTGTGTTTTCTCGTCAGATACATACTAAAATGCCGGGCGAGGGCTATGGTTCTATCCTTCTTGGATGAATGTATATTGGCCGGTGTTAAGCCGAAATATGTAGCGACGGCTGATTCGATATCCGATATGTGCACAATGGGGTCAGTCCTGGCAAGGTGTTCAGCCAGAACCTCCTGGGCCATAGACAGATTAACCTTCTCATTTTGCAGAGCCGAATAAGCAACTAATTTCATCATTGCCCCTTCCAGCTCCCGTACGTTGGAGCGCAGATTTTCGGCAACATATCTTATTACATTTTCGGGGATTTGCTTTTGGGCCAGCCTCTTATGGGCTGCGCCAAAGTTTGCTCCCATCATAGCAGCAGCGTATTGCTGGCAGATTTCACAGCGGGTCTGGAAATCAGGGCTATTGATTTTGACGACCATGCCAGAGATGAAGCGGTTAATTAGCTTTTCGGACAGTTGCCCTATCATCTTTGGATGTGCGTCGGAGGCCAGCACGACCTGTTTGCCTGCAAGATTGATGGTGTTGAAGGTATGCAGAAATTCTTCCTGCGTTGATGGCTTGCTTGCCAAAAAGTGGATATCGTCGATAGCTAACAAGTCTGTTTGTCTCATTTTTTGTCGAAAGTGCTCGAGCTTTTTTATTTTCAAGGCCAATACAAACTGGTTAACGAAATCCTCGGCTGACAGATAAAGCCAATTGGCCTGAGGTCGCTTTTTGGAAACTGCCTTGCAAATTCCCTGCAGCAGGTGTGTTTTGCCGACGCCATATCCTCCGTGAATAAAGAGAGGATTGAAAGGGCTTCTTTGCTCATTTACAACTGCTTTTGCAGCATTGTAAGCAAGCTCATTTGAGCGGCCGACAACAAATGTATCCAGATTATATTTCAGCTTTCCGGATGCTCTATGCTGGATGCTCGATGCTCGTCGAGAACCGGGGATAGATGAACGAGCTGCGCGTCGTGCCTGTGAGTCCAGCTGCGTCCGTCTCTGGCTGCCTGAAAGCTCGGGGTCGATAGCGAATGTAATCTTTCGATGGGCTCCGGTAACTTCTTTGACCGCCTTACTGATTTCGTTTGCAAAGTGATTTTCAATCCAGCTTGCAATGAAAAGGTTTGGCACACCAACCTTTAGATAGCTGCCGGTAAGGGCAAGCCTGGTTGAGTTATTAAACCAGATACGAAACTTTTGTGGGCCTATATTCCTGGCGAGAGCTTCGTTAATAGCGCTTATCTGGTTTTCGGCAGAGCGGAGCTTATCATCCGTGAATGTACCCTGCATTGGTACAACTCCTGTTTACCTAAATCTAAGGTTGATTATGCTCTTATGATAACACGTTAAGTGTTAAGTATCAAACATTAACCGTGTCCTATCAAGACAAATTTGGCGGGTTTCTTTTCCACATAATCGAGGATGTTAACAGTATTGATTTTACGCACAAAAAAATTTTGTTGTTAACAGGTTTTGCACATCGCAAATCGGTTTTGTGGAAAAGTTGTGGATTGGTTTCATCAATCAATGTACATTTTTAGAAAAACCTATTTTGATTTGTGCTGTATTATCAATGGATTTCCGACATATATTTGGCTCCACATCGGTAGCATACAGTAAGCGGTTTTTTCCGCCGATAATTTCGGAAGCGGGAGGCCCTTTCGCTATTCCATAACTCTTCAATGGTTGAATTCTCCACATTGCCGATTATATAATCTGCAAAATCAACACAGAAATTTGCATTTCCATTCGGCTGGATGTCAATTAGCCCTTCTACGTTTGAACAGGCTACCGGCCCGACAGGCGTCAAGGTATCGCTGAACCAGGTGCGGTATTGGTCTTCTGTAAGTTTCATATAAGGATAATTCTGGATTTCATTAAGGTTCTGCAAGTATTTATTTAACTGATCTTTGAATATATTAAGATCAATACCGGAAGTTTCCCGGTGGAAACCAAACCAAGAAAAGGCATGACAATCGAGATTTTCTTTAAGTTCTTTTTCATATGCCTTTCCGTTTTCTTCGGGGACATAGTAATAGGGTACTATGCAGATTGTCTGGATACCGAGACTGCGGGCCACATTCGGCATAGCTCCAAGTCCCCTGTAAGAGTAAGGACTTATAGTAAAAGTGATAGACCGGCTGATTTTATTAGTACTGTTTTTTTCAAGTTCATTCAGAAGCTCTACCCCCTCTTTTATTTTCTTAAAACAACCCTTAACGCTTCGCACTGTGTCATGAATTTCTTCCGGACCGTCGATTGAAATAGTGATATGAATGTTTCCGATGCGTAAAACATCTGCAGCAAATTTTGAAAGCATTGTACCATTGGAATCTATGGAGATAAATATGCCTTTGTTGTGAATGTATTCTAAAAGAGTAATAATTCCAGGGAAAAGAAAAGGCTCTCCACCCCTCAGAAGAAGAGACTGGATATTGTGGCATGCAATTTCGTCCACTAGCCTTTTCCAGTCTGATAATGCCATTTTTTGTTTCAGAGCTGCACTTTTATTGAGCATGTAGCCTTCGTCACTCCACTGACCGCACATCTTACATCGAAGATTGCAGGTGTTTGTAATGGTAAAAGAAATAAATTCCGGGAAATCCATAAAATTACCCCTATAGCAATGTATTTTCATTATACCTTAATTTTGCTCACGCCCCCTTTTTTCCGTAAATTTTATTTTGCTGCAAGGTAACGCCAGCGTTCACGACGTTTCAACAGAACGTTTTCAGTTATTAAGGCGAGAAAAAATCAGGGCTTTCTCAGAATTATTGCTGTGTAACCGCCGTCGTGGTCTGCCGTATCGTCAGCGGCCGGCAGGATGAGCTGTTCGGATTCGAGTTCAAAACCGGTGTTTGTCTGCAAAAAATCTTTGATAAGCCGGCTATTTTCCTGTTTTTGAATGCTGCAGGTGCTGTAGCAGATTTTCCCGCTGGGTTTTATTATTGATGCCGCGGTTTTCAAAAGGTCGGCTTGTATTTCGGAGAGGGCCTGTATTGCCTTTGGTGTTATTCTGTAGCGGGCCTCGATGCGTTTTGCAAGCACGCCGGTATTCGAGCACGGCACGTCCAATAATACTGCGTCGAATTGAGAATCATTAAAGAGCTGTTTGTATTCTATGACTTTAATATTTTTTATGCTGAGGCGGGTAGTATTTTCTTCGACCTTTTTTAGCCGCTCGGTATTGATGTCGGTTGCTACAATCTCGGCCTTGTCGCCGGTTGCTTGGGCTAACTGCGTGGTTTTTGTGCCCGGAGCAGCGCAGAGGTCAAGGATTTTCCAGTCCGGTTTCGGTTTTAAGATATGTACTGGCAGATAAGCTGATATATCCTGAACAGTAAATTGGCCTTGCTCAAAGCCAGGAAGCTGAGTTATGTCTTTTGGACTTTTGATTTTTATCATTTCCGAATCGGGGACTACTTCGACGTCGATATTTGCTGTGTGAAGATTTTCGGCTAATTTTTGAGCCGTTATTTTTAGTGTGTTTGGCCTGATGTAGATGCTCGGCCTGCGGTTGGATGCAAAGCAGACTTGCCGGGTAATTTCTACACCATATTCATCGAGCCAGTCTTTGATAAGCCATTTTGGAAGTGAAAAAGCAGCACTTAGATAATCAGCCAGTGAAGTTTTTTGGTCCGGCAGGATGTCTGTATCAAATTCACAGCCGGTTGTGGGTGTTTGCGGAAGTGTTCTTAGTGAATTGGCTTTTGAAAGGTGGATTTGGCGACTGGTTATATGCCTTGTGATTTGCCGCAGGGCTGCATTTATAAAGCCAGTCTGCTTTTTGCCAACTACGGCTTTGGCATTTTCAACTGCTTCGTTGACGATTGAATAATCCGGCGTTGCAGGTGAGTAGATAAGCTCGAACATTCCGACGCGAATGATATTGAGAACTTTAGCTTGTATCCTCTCGATGGGACAATCGGTGAATCTGGCCATCACCATATCTATTGCGGTCTGATTTCTTATAATTCCAAAGATAAGGTCGGTGGCCCGCTGTCTCTCGCTGGTTTTGTGTAGAAGCTTATTTAAAAGTTCAGAGGCATAATCAAACTTTGGGTCGAACTGATTTAACACCTCAGCCGCAACTGCACGTGCGGATGTTGGTTTTTCACTGGGCATTTTCGTTTTCTATTTTGACAAACATATCACCGGGCTGAGTATGCTGGCCGTTGACGAAAGCCTTGAAGTCCATAATGGCGGAGCCGGCAGGCTTGATTTTTGTAATCTTGAGGGAATCCTGGCCGCAAATCACGTTAAGGTTTCCATCGAGTGTTCCTGCTGATAAACCAGTGGGATTTGAGATAACGACTACTTCTGCCATAGCTATGGTAACGCACGTTGATTTGCCGGTTTTTTTAGACAGGTACGTCACTGAAGCACCCGGCCAGGGGTAAAGACCACGTATCTTTCTTTGAATCTGCTCTGCTGATTCACTAAGGTCTAAAATACCATCTGATTTTTTTAATTTTGGAGCAAGAGTCGCTTTTGAGTGGTCCTGCTTTGTGTACGTTACAGTACCATCTGCAATTTTATCGAGAGTTTCCAACAATAATGGAGCTGCTAATTTTGCGAGCCGGTCGTGAAGCTCGCCAGCCGTTTCGTCAGGTTTTATATCTGTTTCGGCCCGGGCCAGAATGTCACCGGCGTCCATTTTCTCAGCCAATGCGATTATGCTGACGCCGGTCCGGCTTTCGCCGTTTATTATCGCCCAGTTTATAGGCGCCGCTCCGCGATACTTTGGGAGCAGAGAGGCGTGGACGTTGATAGAGCCCCTGGGCGGCAGGTTTATCAGCTCGTTGCCGATTTTCTGGCCGAACGCAACGACCACAATCAAATCCGGCTTATATGATTCGATTTTTTCAATTTCCTCAGGTTTATTTACATTATCTGTCTCTATAAAAGGTATCGAATGGCTCTTTGCCCAGAGAGACACTGGTGTCGGTTTTGATTTTCTGCCTCTGCCGGCTTGCCGTGGAGGCTGAGTGACGATAAACGGAAGAACATGATTTGAGTCAGCTAAAGCATTTAGAAACTCAATACCAAATTGACCACTGCCGAGGTAAGCTATATTCATATTCGTTTCTCGCTGCCGGATGCTCGTCGAGAATCAAGTATCAGGACTCACGCGATTGCTCGTGCTCTTCTGTAAGTTTTTTAAGCTGTTTTCGGTGTGCGATTTTGGCTACCTGACCCATTCGATTGACGATGGTCATTCCCTCGATGTGGTCGTATTCGTGCTGAAGTGCCCTGGCGTACAGTCCTTCGGCCTCTTCTGTAAACTCGTTGCCATCAAGGTCGGTAGCGGTAACTTTGCACTTTTTGTATCTACGAATTTTTGTGTAAATACCCGGAACAGACAGGCAACCTTCGTCAAATTCCGTAAGCTGTCCGTCCGGAGTAACGATGGGATTGATATATACTTTGACGGCCTCTCTTGTTGCATTGAGCGATATAATAAACAGTCGCAACGACACGCCCGCCTGCGGAGCAGCCAGGCCGATGCCTTTGTTTTTCAGCATAATGTCGGTCATCTTCTCGACAAGCCGGCGTATATTATCATCGATTTTTTCGACCGGCTGGGCGTGCCCAACCAAAACCTCAGCCGGATAATGCGTAATTCGACATTTGTCAATATCTGTTATTTTCATATTTCTTTTATTTTGCGGCCTTACGCACTATCTACGCTTTGCGTTTATTATCGTCGAATTCTGTGCCGGTGAAGATGCTGCCGAGATAGTGCTTTCTGACGGTCTCGTTGCGGACAATTTCTGGCGGTGTACCGGCTCCAATCACCTTGCCGTGGTCGATAATATAGGCGTAATCAACCACCTCGAGCGTTCTTTCGACGTTATGGTCGGTAACAAGAATACTGACGCCGGAAGCAACGAGCCGGCGGATTTCGTGCTGCAAATCCTCAACAGCAATAGGGTCAACGCCGCTGAAGGGCTCATCCAAAAGAACCAATGAGGGGTCTGTTACCATAGCACGAGCGATTTCAAGTTTTCTTCGCTCACCGCCGGAAAGAAACCTGCCCTGGCTATCGGCAACCTCTCCAAGCGCAAAACGCTCAATGAGCATAGCTGCCTTGCGGTTGCGCTCGGCTCGGGTGTACGACATTGTTTCCAGAATAGCATATAAGTTATCTCGGACACTGAGGCGTTGAAAGATGCTCGGCTCCTGTGAAAGATAGCCGATGCCGAGGCGTGCTCTTTTGTACATTGGCAGCTTTGTAATATCATGGCCTTCAAAGATGACCGAGCCGCTGTTAGGGGTAACCATTCCCATAATCATTCTAAAGGTGGTGGTTTTGCCAGCTCCATTTCTGCCCAGAAGTCCGACTATACTGCACTGACCAATTGCAATAGATATTTCGTTGACAACAGCCCTGCCGGAATACTTCTTTACCAGCCCACGAGTTTCAAGAAGAGTCATATCCATCATCTCTGTATCTTGTATTGTGTTTTTTATATTGTGTGTGAGGTATTATACCCATATTACCGGCTAAAGCCAATTGTCTTTTTTTTGGCAATTGAGCTAAACAGGGCAAAAACACGCTTTTCCAAAAGCTGATAAATATTCTGGCATTTTTGCAACATTTCTGCTATAAGGTGGTTTTTACCCGCCTTCGCAGAAAGCCACGGGCTTTGCCCGTGGATGAATGCGAAAAGGGTATCCACCGTAGCTTTAGCGTAGGCGGATGTGCTTCGGCGGGTTCCGCCGGAGACGACCGTCCTCCGCAGTAGCAGGACTACTGCCACGGAGGATGGAGAGGTACGACGGGCAGAGCCCATGGGCTCCACATAATATAAGGATCGTTTTATTTACACGCCATAGGCGTATTAATTTGAGAAGGCGTATGTTTGCGGTTCTGAGCGATATACATTCCAACCTCGAGGCCTTAACCACGGTTCTGGCTGATATTGAAAAAAGAGGCATAGAGATAATTTATTGTCTTGGCGATGTGGTCGGTTACGGTCCAAACCCAAGGGAGTGTCTTGACTTGATTATAGAGAAAGCCAGGTGGTGCATTCTGGGCAATCACGATTATGCGGTCTTCTATGAGCCGACAAATTTCAACTACGCCGCGGAGCAGGCAAGTTTTTGGACACGTGAGGTTCTGGAAACAGAGGAATATAAGCCAGGCTGTGACAGGCGCTGGCGCTTCTTGGGCGAGCTGCCGATGCGACGGACACTCAAAAGCAGGCTGGGGCCAACTACAGCAATAATGGATTTTGTTCATGCTTCACCCAGAAAGCCGATTAATGAATATATCTTTCCTGATGATGTTTACAGCAATCCGCTAAAGGTTCGGCTGCTCTTCGAGCGGGTCAAGCATATATGCTTTGTCGGCCATACGCATATGCCTGGTGTATTTCTCAATGAGCCAGATTTCTATCCGCCGGATGAGCTTGGCAATTTCTATCCGATTATCGATGGCGAGAAAGCAATTATTAATATCGGCTCTGTAGGACAACCGAGAGACAAAAACAATCGGGCAAGCTATGTGTATGTAGATGAAAATGAGGTGCACTTTGTCCGGCTTCAGTACGATATTGAAACTACTATGAAAAAGATAAAAGCAATCGACCAACTGGATACCTTCCACGCCGACAGACTGCTCGATGGGAGATAAAATCGTTTCTCGCGACTCGATGCTTCCACCTTCGCTCCCGACGTCTTCTTGTCGAAGACAAGAGTGGGGACGGCGGACAAGCAATACACGAGAGGACAGTCATGAGAGATGAGGGACGAAGGACGATAGATAAGATGCGATATTTAACTTTATTTATAGCTGGATTTATTGTTTTCTGCGGGTGGCTTGTTATTGAATCCGGTATAGATTCCCGCTCCTTCGACTTTGCTCAGGACAGGTTGCGCGGGAATGACAAAGAAGGTGTCGGAAAACCCTGTATTCTTTTGCAGCAAACAACGGCTAACGAAAATCCGCAGGCCGATGAATCTCCTGCTGGCAGCCCTTCGACTCCCTCGACCACGCTCGGGACAGGTTCACCCAGGACAGGCAAAAGCCATCAGGAAATGGCTGCTGTTACAACTTTCGAGGCCTATGGAGGTTCAGCTGAGACTGTTAAACTCGGCTCAATCGACCCAAAGAGCTGGTTTATGTACGAGTTGGAATTGAGCACCAAAGGAGCAGCGATAAAGAGAGCTACCTTTAGCGGATTTGATGACCGTGATTATAAAAATCCTCAGCCGTTGGTGATTCTTTCTCCTGTGGAGCTGGCCGGTGGTGATGAAGTTTTGTCGATGGCAAACAGAGAGTTTGTGTTTGTTCAGGAGAAGCTGCAATTGCCGCTACAGGGTTTGCAATTCAGGAGTCTCGGCAAAGAAACGGCAGAGGACGGCTCTCAAACGGCTCGGTTCGAAGCGATTATCAAAACGTCAGCCGGTAAGCCGGTAGTGAAACTATTAAAAACATACAAAGTCAGCCCTGACAGCTATCTTTTGGATTGCAGCGTAGCGGTTGAAAATCTTGCCGACAGAGAGCTAAAGTATCAATTCAATATGGCCGGTCCATTAGGACTCGGCAGAGAGGCTTTCAGGGCCGATATGAGGAAGGTCGTTGCCGGCTTTAGAGATTCGCAGGGCCGGATTACCAGTGTAAGACTTGACAGGAAAAAACTACTCAAGGCAAAGACCCCTGATGACAGGCGGTTGATAAAAAGTGGGGACAACTTTCTCTGGGCCGCTGCGGTCAACAAGTATTTTGCGGCCATAGTGGTGCCCGTTCCGGATGAGGGCAAAGAGTACTGCGACTGGGTGACAGAGAGGACAGGTCGGTTCTATAATCCCGATGGGGACGATAAGGCCGACAGCGGCGATGAAACGGTAGGGTTGGATTTGAAAATTGCCACAAGCAAACTGGCTCCGGCGGACCAGGCGAACAGCACAAAAATATATAACTTCCATGTGTATGTGGGACCCAAGGATAAAAGTCTCTTCGATAAAAACGATCTCTATCGAACGCTTGGCTTTGTTCAAACGATAGATTTTATGGCCTGTTGTTGCCCGGCGAGCATTATAAGCCCACTGGCCTTTGGGATACTAGCAATAATGAAATGGATGTACGGCATAATCGGCAACTACGGTGTGGTCATTATCATACTGGTGTTTTTGATGCGTCTGATTATGCATCCGATTACCAAAAAGAGCCAAGTCTCGATGAGCAAGATGGGTAAGCTCGGTCCGAAGGCCGAGGAAATAAAGAAAAAATTCGCCAATAACAAGGCCGAAATGAACAAGCAAATAATGGCTCTTTATAAAGAGCAGGGGGCTTCTCCGATTTTTGGCTTTCTACCGATGTTCGTGCAGATGCCCATCTGGATTGCGTTGTGGAGCGCCGTGTATGCCAGTATTGATTTGCGTGGAGCAGCGTTTTTGCCGTTCTGGATTACCGACCTTTCGGTGCCCGACGCCCTGGTCAGATTTTCAACGATAACACTGCCGCTGCTTGGCTGGAGGATAGAGTCGCTGAACCTGCTGCCTATTATGATGGGCGTGGCTTTCTTTCTGCAGCAAAAACTTATGCCGTCGCAGGCGTCAGCATCGGCAAGTCCCCAAATGGCTCAGCAGCAGAAAATGATGATGATAATGCTGCCGTTGATGTTTCCGCTGATGTTATACAAGGCGCCGTCAGGGGTGAATCTGTATATTATGGCCAGTACCTTTGCTGGTGTTTTTGAGCAGTATGTCATTCGCAAACACATTCGTGAAAAAGAACAGACAGAATCGAAAGGCCTGGTTGCCGTAACGAGTAAGACCGGCGGAAAAGTCAAAAAGAAAAAGCCCAAACCCTTCTATAAGATTTGAGGACAGAAGTCAGAGGACAGACGACAGAAAAATCTGACTTCTGACATCTGGCTTCTGATTTCTGGCTTCTGTAATCTCTTATGTATGACCTGAGCGATACTATTGTGGCGGTTAGCTCTCCGAGTTCACAGGAGAGGGTGATTATTCGCATAACCGGCCCTAAGATGGTCGAAATCTGTCAGCAGATTTTCAGGCCGCCTATCTCTATCAAAACAAACGGTCTGATTACCGGAAGTATAACGGTAGATGACGAGCTTAAGGTTGAAGCGAAACTGTACCTGTCTTTTGGCCCGCGCTCTTATACCGGTGAGGACGTTGCCGAATTTCACACCTATACTAACGCTGCTGTTGTAGAAACCTTAATGGGCAAGATGTTTAGCCAAGGCCTTCGAATGGCAGGGCCCGGTGAGTTCACGGCGCGCGCATACCTAGCCGGCAAGATTGATTTAACACAGGCGGAGGCAGTGAATGAAGTCGTGGTAAGCTCCAATACCTTTCAATTAGCTGCTGCTGAGAAACTTCTGAGCGGGCGATTAGCTGAAGCTACAGCAAAAATACAGTCAGAGCTGATGGATTGTCTCAGCTTAATCGAAGCGGGTCTGGATTTCAGCAGCGAAGATATCGAATTTATAACTCGACCGCAGGCGGTTGAAAAACTTACCTGGATAAAGATGGAGCTTGAGCAGTTGCTTTCTGGCAGCATCAGGAATGAATCATTAATCGATTTGCCAGCGGTGGGCATAGCAGGAGCAACCAATGCCGGCAAAAGCAGTCTGTTGAATAAGTTGCTCGGCGAAGAAAGAAGTATCATATCAGACAGGCACAAAACCACAAGGGATGTCCTGACGGGACTACTATCTCTGACGCATTGTAGATGTGTGCTGTTCGACTGTGCAGGATTGTTGGCTACAGCAGAGAATATTCTTGATGAATTGGCGCAGCAAGCAGCAGTCGAGGCGCTGCGCAACAGCTCTGTGGTTGTATTTTGCGTGGATGTTTCAAAAGACCCCAGACTCAAGACACAAGACACAAGATATAATGCTCCAGAGCTTGGAATGTGGGCCGATGAGATTAGTCTATGGTCTTTGGTCTGTGGTCTTGGGTCTGTACCGGCGATACTGGTTGCAACAAAATCTGACCTCGTCTCAGAGGAGATGTTAGCTAATCGACTTGCCGAGTTAAATAAGTTATTTGCCGCCAAGTTTTTACCAACTTCTGCAGTAACCAGCGTTGGTGTGGAACAGTTGCGAAATACAATTGATAAGAAATTAATCGAGCTGGTACTTGGTACAGGTAGCGAGGGGCTTTCTGAGCAAGCGTCGGGGGTTGCTCTTATGGCCCGGCACAGACAGGCCGTCACAGATGCGATTGAAAACGTCAGCGAAGCCATGATTGAGTTGAAAGCCAGCAATGATGAGGTAACTGCAATGATGCTGCGGGCAGCGTACAAGGCGATGAGCGATATCGAGCAGCAGCATATCGACGAAGAGATTCTGGACAGGATATTCAGCCAATTCTGTATAGGAAAATAAAGATAGTTATTAGTTAAATAGTAACTGGTAAAAAGAATGCAAAAATCAAAGATTAAAAATCAAAATTATGGAGTTGCCGCAAAGCGGCAACGACTTCCTTAATTTTACATTTCGATATTTGATTTTTAATATCCTGTAACCAGTTACCAATAACCACTCATTAGTTGTTATTTGTCTTTTGCCTCGAATTCAGCGTCGATTACATCATCGTTACCGTCTTTTCTTTTAACCTCGCCTTCGGGTGGCGGAGGTGGTTTTTGCTCAGCTGTGCCCGAAGCTGCTGAAGCGGCCTGCTTTTTGGCGGCTTCTTCATAGAGAACCTTACCCAATTCCTGGCTGGCAGTGCCGAGGTTTTCGATGGCTTTTTTTATTGCGTCGGCGTTATCGCCTTTTATAGCATTTTTGAGGTTGTTAGTGGCGCTTTCGATTTTTCCCCGGATTTCACCAGAGACCTTATCGCCATGCTCTTTGAGAGTTTTTTCAGTGGAGTAAATCAGCTGGTCGGCCTGGTTCTTCAGGTCCACCACCTCTCTTTTCTTTTTGTCATCTGCGGCGTGTGCCTCAGCGTCCTTTGTCATCTTTTTAACCTCATCGTCACTGAGGCCTGAACTGGATTTAATTTCAATTGATTGTTGCTTGCCGGTGCCGAGGTCTTTTGCTGAGACGTTCAAAATGCCGTTGGCATCAATGTCAAATGCAACCTCAATCTGCGGAATACCTCGCGGGGCCGGCGGAATATCAGCAAGCTGGAATCTGCCGAGCGTTCGGTTGTCCCGCGCAAATTCACGCTCGCCCTGAAGCACATGGATATCAACGGTGGTCTGATTGTCCGCAGCGGTCGAGAAAATCTCCTTCTTGCTGGTAGGGATGGTTGTGTTGCGCTCAATCAGTTTTGTCATAACACCGCCGAGCGTCTCGACACCAAGGGAAAGAGGCGTTACGTCCAGCAGCAGAATATCCTTTACGCCCGCATCGCCGGCCAGGACAGCGCCCTGAATGGCGGCGCCCAATGCAACTACCTCATCAGGATTGATGCTCTTGTTCGGTTCTTTACCGAAGATTTCTTTGACTATTTCCTGAACCTTTGGAGTCCTTGTCGAGCCGCCTACCAGCAGGACTTCGGTGATGTCCTTAAGTTCCAGCTTTGCATCCTCCATTGCTTTGTAGCACGGTTGTTTTAGACGTTCAAAAACGTGCTCAACCAGCGATTCGAACTTGCTTCTGGTGACGGTCATCTGCAGGTGCTTCGGGCCTTTTGCGTCAGCGGTGATAAAGGGCAGATTAATGGTCGCTTCGACCTGCGAGCTCAGTTCGCACTTTGCCTTTTCAGCAGCCTCTTTGAGCCGTTGATGTGCCATCGGGTCTTCGCGCAGGTCGATGCCCTCTTTCTGTTTGAACTCATCGGCGATATGGTTTATCAAGACGGCATCAAGGTCATCGCCGCCGAGATGGGTGTCACCGTTTGTGCTGAGGACTTCAAGAACACCGCCTTCCTCGCCAAAGCCGCCGATATCAAGGATGGAGATATCGAATGTGCCGCCGCCGAAGTCAAAGACGGCCACTTTCTGGTCCTTTTTCTTCTCGACGCCGTAGGCAAGGGCCGCGGCAGTCGGTTCGTTAATAATCCTGCGGACATTGAGGCCTGCGATTTTGCCTGCGTCTTTTGTGGCCTGTCGCTGGGAGTCGTTAAAATATGCTGGGACGGTAATAACGGCATCGGTTACTTTTTCGCCCAGATAATCCTCAGCGGTTTTTTTCAAATCCTGCAGGACCATAGCTGAGATTTCCGGCGGGGTGTATTCTTTCCCGCGGACCCGGACTTTGACCAGCTCCTCCGGTCCGCCGGTAATTTTGTAAGGAACAATTTTTTCTTCCGATGAAACTTCGCTATGGCGTCTGCCCATAAAACGCTTGATTGAAAATACGGTGTTTTCGGGATTTGTTACCTGCTGATGGCGCGCAATCTGTCCGACGAGCCGCTCGCCCTTGTCCGTGAAGCCGACCACCGAAGGCGTCAGCCGGGAGCCGGAAGAATTTATCAATACCTTCGGCGCCGAACCTTCCATAACGGCGACCACGGAATTTGTCGTTCCCAAATCTATGCCAATGATTTTAGCCATAATCATCTCCTTTTTTTGCCACAGAGATTTTATTTATATTTAATCTGTGGTTATTTATTCGCAAAAGCCGTGCCAAAAGTCAAGCACAATCTGTTTTGAGCAACTAACATCTTTTATTTCAGGAAGTTATGGCTTCTGACTTCTGTTTTCCGTCTTCTATCTTCTTGTTAATAGTGCCATTTTGGCAGCCCCGCAGCTACTTTGAGAATACACAATCAAAGTAAAATGAAGGTTTTTTTACAATCTGGACTGAAATATATATTCGGGAGCTAAATCTTAAAAGTAGGTGCGGGGCCACATCTCTATGAGTGGAATCGAGCATTGTTTTTTGCTTGACATTTGGGGACATTTGCCTACAATAGATGTTAGATTTGCAAGTCGTTCATAGGAGGAGCGGCACGACTTTATCTTAGGTATCAGGCAGGTTATTAGGAAATCAAGGCATAGGATATCAGGAATCAGGTTATCAGGTACTAAAGCGAGAAAATAATCCGCAACTTTAGGCACTTTACACTTCTTAAGGTCTTGGTGGCAAAATTCTCTGTGACCCCGGCGTTCTCAGCGGTGAAAAATATCTCCTAACCATTTAGTGCGGAGCGGATGATTTGTGCGCGAAGTGCATCTCTGTGCGTGGAATCGAGCGGCTTTCCATAATTTAACTGCAGATGCGCCGGCAAAGTCAACAAAAACAGCCGATTGATAGTGGCGATAGAAAGACTACCTTTGCCATCTGCATCGCTGAGCCGGGAGAGCCGGTCTATCGCAGGAGTTGAGGCCCCCATATGTTCGTGCATATTTAAGCCCAGCCGTAAGTGACTCAATAAGTATAATGCCTCCTGCGAACTTATCAAATGGGCGCCTCGTAACAGTGCCATCGCGCGAGAGATTTTGTCGTTGAGAAGGTCAGCATCCTCCGAGAGCAGCCGTTTTCTGGCAGCATTTTCATATTCGACTATTTCAGGGATAATGGAGTTTTCAAATTGGGAGACGATATCCTTCTCTGAAATTCCAAGCGTTACCTGGTTTGAGAGCTGATAAAAATCGCTTGCAGCCTCGGTGCCTTCGCCGAACAGGCCGCGTACCGCCAAGCTCATATCCCTTGTGGCACGAAGGAACTTTTCTATCTGGCCTGTCATCTTAAGGGCCGGTAAGTGCAACATTACCGAGACCCGAATTGCGGTACCGAGGTTTGTGGGACAGGCCGTTAAATATCCATAACGAGGACTAAAGGCGTAGTCGACCTTTTGCTCTACTGTATCATCGATATTGTTTATCTGCTCGAGACATTGGAAGAGTTGACAACCGGCCTTTAACACCTGCAACCTCAGGTGGTCCTCTTCATTAATCATAGCAGTGAAGAATTCCCGCTGAGCGATAACAGCACCTCGCGGGCCTTTGCCAAATGCGTGGTTATGGCTGATAAGGTGCCTTTCCACGAGCAAATGACGATTTAAGGTTGGGGCCTTGTCCACGCTGATATAAAATACTTTGTCGCCAAGGTCAAGCGACATCAAAACATCTTTTAGCTTATTGAGAATTTCGGACTTTTCAGAAGTTGAGCAGTGACTGAGGAATTTATAGCCAGCGATGTTTCTGGCCAAGCGAATCCGTGAGGATATAACAATATCCGACATCGGCCCGGAGCCGCCAAACCACTCGTTTATATCATTACTTATATCGGTTAACTTCATCTCTCGTCTCTCAATGCTGGATTCCGCCTGCGGCGGATAAACCTCGATGCTCGCCGAGTATCTCCACAGGATGCCTATCGGCGGAGAATCAAGTATCAAGATTCCATTTTGTTTATTTTGTCCCGCAATTTGGCTGCCAGTTCGTAGTCCTCGCTTTGCACAGCAGCTTCGAGCTGTTTACGAAGGTTGAAAAGTTCTACCTGCTTTTTTGTATCCTTCGGAGTTTTTGAGGGGAGCTTGCCACTGTGGGTTGTCTTGCCACTGTGTGCTTTCTTGATAAGTGGTAGCAGCGATTTCTCAAAAACCTCATAATCGTAGGGGCATCCTAAGACCGCCTCTTTGCGAAATTGAGCTAACGTTATGCCACAGCATGGGCATTGAACCTGCTGGCCCGGCTGGCCAGATAAATCATCGTCTGATGGCTGGGCAGCAAGCAAGCCACCGAGCAGCTCATTTATAGGAATATGACTCTTGACAGCTATTCCCTGCTCGACAGCACACTGCTCGCAAATGTGCATTTCTTCTCGATTGCCGTCGGTAATCTCAGTTAGATGAATAGTCGCATCATTTTTTTTACAAATCTGACATTGCATACTAAATCCTCGCAGAGATAAACGAGCACTCGGCTCCAAAGTCTTATTATATCAAAAGCAAGATGGAACTGCAAACTATTGTATCGTTTTTCAAAAATATCGGCAAAATTATGAGCGAGCAGAACCCCACGTGAGGGTTCCCGCCCGTCTTGGCTCAGCCAAGCTGATACAGGCAAGTCGGAGTCCCAAACGTGGGGTCAAATATTTATCCGCCTTCGGCAGATTTAGCCTGCCGTAAAAACTTTATTTTTGTTCGACCGATTTATCCTTGGAGAATATTGCTGAACAGCCCGGCTCTTCGACAACTTCGACGCTTTGAAGTATGACAACTTTAGGCAGTTTGGCTCGCAGTTTTTCATATATATATCTGGCTACATTCTCAGCTGATGAACTGTTCTTCTGAAAATAATCATTGCTGTCTAACGTCGTATTATCAAACTCGGCCACGATGTTGCAAATCAGCTCCTTAAGCTGGCCGAAATCCATCACAAGCCCCATACTGTTAAGCTTTTTGCTGCTGACATCAACTGTAACCGACCAGCTATGATGGTGCTCAGGTTCTTTCGAGCCATCTGGCGATGTCAATCGATGCGATGCCCAAAAGTGCGTTTCAACACTAATAGTAAACATCTCTCGTAACTGGCCCCTTGTAATTCATGCCCCTGAGTCACGGGTCACGAGCGACTTTTTTTAGTCGCTGTTTCAGATGCTTATGAACGTTTTCTGGAATGAGGTTCGATAGGTCACCACCCAGAGATGCCACTTCACGTATCAATGTCGAACTTGTAAAGCCATACTGCTCACTGGTCATAATAAATACAGTTTCGATGCCAGCCACAGCCCGATTGGTCATAGCAAGCTGGAACTCGTACTGAACGTCGGTAAGGGAACGCAGGCCTCTGAGAATGACGTCCGCCTTTTTTCTGGCGGCGTATTCGACCGTCAGCCCCTCGAAACTCTCGACCGAGACGCCGGTCATCCGCCTTTGACGAATGATTTCTTCTATCATTTCCACCCGTTCCTGGGGGGTAAAGAGCTGGTTTTTAACAGGGCTTTTGCCAACCGCGATTATAAGCTCATCGAAGAGCTTCATACCACGCTCGATAACATCAAGATGGCCGTTCGTAATCGGGTCAAACGAGCCGGGGAAAACCGCCCTTACAAATTTTTTACCCATCAGCACACTCCCGTACTAATTGTTCCTTCAGCAAAAAATGCTCACTTACCCTCGGATTGCGACTGTTTCTAAGCCTAATTAGTACGGAATTATTATACTGGTTTGGTAGAAACAATCAAAGATTTATCCTTTTAACCGTTCAGATAGTATAAATTGCGTCTATGTGTCATCACGATATCCGCCGTATGTAGGCCGGGCAATCTTAAAAGCTCAAAAATTGAGATTGCTTCGGTCGCTTTGCTCCCTCATAATGACAATGGTAGATAGCTAACTATAATTCTTTGATTTCTATGGTGTTAGGTGGTCTGCGTTTCTTGTTCTTTGGTAAGTGTAATGGGGATATCGAGCCAGAAGGTTGAGCCCTTGCCCGGCTCGCTTTCCAGGCTGATACTTCCAGCCAACATAGTTGCCAATTCCCTGCTGATGGTAAGGCCCAAGCCACTGCCGTCCGTTTGGCGAGTTAAAGAGCCGTCAACCTGCCGAAACTTTTCAAAGATTTTTTCCTTGTCGGACTCGGCGATACCACAGCCGGTATCGGTAACCGCAATGCGAACCATGTTTTCTTCCCGCCGCAGGCGGGCTCGAACTTCAATTCTACCCCGCTCTGGCGTGAATTTAACAGCGTTGCTGAAAAAGTTGTAAAGTATCTGCTGGACCTTGCCGGCATCTGTTAAGAGTGTTGGAATATCATCATCGACAACAAGTTTGACTTTGATTTTCTTTTTCTTGGTCTGCAAAGAGAATTGTGCGATGATATCTTTAATAAGCTCTCGTATAAATGTTTGTTCAATATTTAGCTGGATTTTCCCGGCTTCGGTCTTCGCCAAGTCCAGCAGGTCGTTAATCATATTTAACAGGCGATTGCCACTGGAGATGACATTTTCAGCGTACCTCTTGTTTTTATCCTTTTGTAAAAAACCGGTTTTGTCTCGCAGAACTTGTGCAAAGCCAAGTATTGCATTTAAGGGCGTTTTGAACTCGTGAGAGATATTTGCTAAAAATTCACTCTTTAATTTATTGGCCTTGAAAAGTTCTATATTTCGCTCGGAAAGCTCGACTATTTTGTCATCAAGCTGTTTGTTTGTCTGCCGTAGTTTCTCCTGGACAACCTGCAGGCCATCGAGCATATGGTTAAAGGCGTTGGCAAGTTTCTCGTATTCGTCACCAGTTTTTATTGCGCTTCTTGTATCGAGATTTCCTTCTGCGACGTTGTTGGCCAGCGCCCGTAGCTGCCGGATTGGCCTAAGGATTACCCGCTGGGTTATCATATAAAAGGCGACAATGGCCCCTGTGCCGCCAATCAGACCTGCGACAATTATCCAGATAAGATTCATAAGTGTTGTTTTGCTGATTTCATCGGCTGGTCGCTGAACAATCGCGGCGCCAATCGGCTCATTTTTGCTAAAAGGGCTGGCAGAACCCTGCGGATTATGACAGCTTATACAGCTATCGGTGGCTCTGAAAATTCTTACGTAATTACTGTACAGCAGGCCATCATATCTGGCGAAAGTAACATTATCGTCTCTGCTCTGGTCAGCTTTTAAGAGGTCGACCATTTTCTTTTGCACATCAGCCAGGGTCTGAAGCTGCTTATTATCCTGTTGGCTAGTGAAGCAAATCCATAGCAAATCAAAATCGTTTACATCGAGTACGGCACCGGTATTACCAAGTACCGGCAGTGTTGTTTCGCCGACTTGCTGTCTCTGGAAATGTCGACGTAATAGTATCTGTGATGAAGCCCGCCCTGCGTCCAGAGTGGCCTTTTTTGTAAGCTGATTCATCCAGATGTAAAGTAAAAGAAGAACAAGAGCCAAGACAAAGACCACCGCTGCCCCAAATGCCAGCTGACACTTTCTCGCCAGCGAAAGAGGCGATAACCGCAGTAACTTCAAAATCCGCAGCCAAATACGTTTCAAATTAAGACGCATCGTATCAACGCTTAAAAACGGTCAAAACCCCGCTCAAGGGTTCCCGCAAGGCGGTGTCCCAAACGTGGGGCTAAATATAGATTGCTTTGCTTCGCTCGCAATGACAACCTTCGCAATTTATTGCTTTTGCTCGTCAGTTTTTTGCTCTGGTTTGTGTGAGTGCCTTTGCGTTCGCAGGCTAAGCTCGTCAAGCTGTTTTTGGTCCACTTCACTTGGCGCATCAGTTAAAAGGCATTGACCTCGCTGGGTCTTTGGAAATGCAATTACGTCTCTTATATTTTCCGTGCCGGTTAGCAGCATAATCAATCGGTCCAGGCCGAGAGCAATGCCGCCGTGCGGTGGAGCGCCATATTCCAGAGCCTTCAAAAAGAACCCAAACCGCTGCCGAGCCTGCTGTTTTGAGATTTTGAGCAGACCAAAGACCTTCTGCTGAACCTCTGGGTCGTGGATACGAATACTGCCGCCGCCAATCTCGCAGCCATTGACGATAATATCGTATGCCTGGGAGCAGATATTGGCAGGATCTGTATCGAGCTTTTCAATATCCTCGGGCACCGGCGAGGTAAACGGATGATGTAGAGAATCATATCGTTTTTCATCCTCATTCCATTCAAACAGTGGAAAGTCCACCACCCAAAGAAATTCAAATTTATTCTCATCGTAGAGTTTCAGGTCTCTCGCCAGCCTGCATCGCAGAGGCGCCAGGGCTTTGTTGGCGGCTGCATACTCATCTGCAACGAACAAAAGCATATCGCCGTCTTTTGCGCCAAAGCGTTCGATAATCTTCTGTTGCTGTTCGGGACTAAAGAACTTGGCGGAACCGCCGGCAAGTGAAAGTCCGTTGTTTTCACTTTTGACCTTTGTCCAAGCCAGGCCTTTAGCGCCGTAATCGGCTACAAAATTGGTTAATGTTTTTTCGATATCACTTCTGGAGTATTTTTCACCGGGTGCACAAAGGCCCTTTACGACTCCGCCCTGTTCAACCACCGTTGTAAATACTTTGAATGTACTTTGTTTTGCAATATCGGATATATCTTTTAGCTTCATATCGAAGCGTAAGTCTGGCCTATCGGTGCCGTAATCGGCCATTGCGTCTTTGTAAGATACTCTCCGCATAGGTACCTTTACATCCACGTCAAGAATCTGTTTCCAAATTTTTGCTACAAGATTTTCGTGTACGCCGATGACATCGTCACTGTCGACAAAGCTCATCTCGACGTCAATCTGCGTAAATTCTGCCTGCCTGTCGGCCCGTGGGTCTTCATCGCGGAAGCAGCGAACTATCTGGAAGTATTTATCGATGCCGCTTACCATCAGGATTTGCTTAAACAATTGCGGCGATTGAGGCAGTGCATAGAAACAGTTCTGAAACAACCGGCTTGGTACGAGGAAATCCCTTGCGCCTTCTGGTGTGCTTTTTGCCAGCATCGGCGTTTCAATCTCCCAGAAGCCCAGCGCATCGAAATAGCCCCGCGTAATTTTGGTTACGCGATGTCGTAGGTGCAGTTTGTGCTGCATTTCTGTTCGACGAAGGTCAATGTAGCGATTTTTCAGCCGAAGCTCCTCGGACGTTTTTTCGGCGCTATCGATTTCAAAGGGCGGTGTTTTGGAGATATTTAGAATTTCCAGTTGCTCGACAGCCACCTCGATTTGGCCTGTTGGCAGCTTAGGATTTGCCATACCTTCGCTTCTCAGCTGAACAATGCCTTTAGCGGCTATTACCCACTCGCAACGAACTGCTCTCGCTGGTTTGTGTGCACCGGGATGTCTCTCAGGATTAAAGACAAGTTGGGTCAGGCCATATCTATCGCGTAAATCAATGAAAACCAGATTGCCGTGGTCGCGATAGGATTGAGCCCAGCCAGCCAGTGTTACTTTTTTGCCGGCATCGTCCAGCCGAAGCTGTCCACAATTATGTGTTCTTTTTAGCATCGTAAAATCTCTCTTAATCCGTACCCTGTGTTTGAATCTACTAATTAAGGTTCTTTATAAGCATATATTATACGCGTCTTTATGATAGTGCACTGCAGTTATTTCGTCAATAATGGGTTTTTGATATCCAGCCTTCGGCAAAGTTGCTGATTCTGCCGATAAGACTGAGTCAGCGGCTTTTTGTAATTTTTGTAAGACATCGCTACAGAAATGTAAGTATAGGCCGGAATTAGGCTTGTCGGATTTTCTGCAGACAACAAGAACTTTGTGTGAAATATTTTTGATATAATACTTGACAAGATATAAGGTAAAAATTATTTTATATAATGGCGAGAGTATTCAATGGAAACGTTTTAAGTTAGTCATTTACAATGAATATTATCTCCGCCGGTACGAACAAATTCTTTTGAAAATTAGTATATTTGAAAAGAGTTATTTGATAAAACCCATTTTTTAAGCATTCAACAGGGCTGGGGATATCTCGCTTTTTCCTCTCCCTCCGCACCCAGCCCTGTTCTCCTTTTATATACCCAGCCGCAGAGTTTTCTGGGGTTTGTAGTTTTTGCCACCACTGTGCTAAGCTATTAAAAAGCTTGAGATTGAAGTGCCGTATCTGCCCTCTGTTTTTGCTCCTGTCAACTATAAGATGCTTTTGCACCATCTTATCCACTCTCTATTTAACTCCAACATTAAAACACCCAAATATCTGCTGAAAAATCACACAGAACTCTAAAAATCAACGAAAGATTCACTATTTTACAAATTTTAAAAAAAATTTGTAAAAAATCTTACAAAATACTTGACAAAGTTCTAAAATATGTTAATATTTCATCGGTGTTTAGTAATTACTTAACAAACAATAGCATTGAAGGTCAAAAATGCAGCTTTTTTCAAAACAGCTTTCGCCAGCTCATTTGAAGACCTCTCGCCTACAACGAAGCCTATCCCGCTCCGATGCGGCGAGCCTCCGCCGAGACGAGTGGCGGAACTGGACGAGACAAACCTACCACCCCTTCTTCCCCACTTCTGCAGAGATAAGTTTACCCGCCATAAGCATGGCAGGTTTAACCCTGCAAAAGCAGGAGCAAGAAAACTGTGGGTTGGTAATCAGCCAAGAAGGGAGGGGATTTGAGGTGTGATGGTTCGTAATTCACCCTTGCTACTCTGCGAAGCGCTGCGAAGCACGAGTCGCAGTGCTACAGAGAATGGGACGGAAAAAATTCACGATAACCTCTCGCAAAAGACGCTTAAAACAAAGGCCGATTATCGCGACAGAATCGAACTTTTGCACAACAGGGTGAATCTGCTCAAAGGAAAAGATAAACTGCTGATGACAATGTATCTGGACAACAGCAATAGCTTTCGTCAGATGGGTCGGCTGGCTGGAATGGATGAGACAAGCATCTCTCGAAGAATAAACGGGATTATCGAACGGCTGATAGATGGGAAATATATCGCCTGTCTGCGAAACCGCGACAAATTAACCGCCAACGAAATGATTATCGCAAAAGAGTACTTTCTGCTGGGCCTGTCAATAAGAAAAATCGCAGCAAAACGACAATGGACGTACCATCGAACTCGACAAATCATAAAAAAAATCCAACAACATATATTAGCCATGAAGACACAAAGCCACAAAGAAGACCAGAAAAAAGAAACCGCAGAAAATAAAAAATAAATCGGTGAAATCTGTATATTTCGTGATTGAAAAATAATGAAGTAGGAGCTATGCCGACATACAGTATATCAAAAAGCTTTCAATGGAATGGACGGATTAGCGACAAGGTCGCTCAGGTTTGCAGGATGTTCGGCCTGACAGTGGACCGGCTCAAGAATAATCATATCAATTTTAACTGCCGACTTCAAATCAACGATGGTGACATCGTTTATATCACCGGCCCATCGGGTGCAGGTAAAAGCGTACTGTTGGGTGAGCTGGAAAAATCAATCCCTGCATCAGACAGAGTGAACCTCGCTCGAATAAAACTTCCGAGAGACAAAACCCTCATCGATTGTATTGATGGTGACTTTCTCTCCTGCCTTAGAACACTCAGCACAGCAGGTCTCAACGACGTCTTCCGCATTCTCAATCAGCCGGCCAATCTCAGCGAAGGCCAACAATACCGGTTCCGCATAGCGATGGCACTTGCAGAGGGTAAAAAATTTATTTTCGCAGATGAGTTTTGCTCAAACCTCGACCGCATTACCGCTGCTGTGATTTCGCACAATATACACAAATTTGCAAAACGAAAAGGCGTGACATTTGTCTTGGCGGCAAGCCACGATGACATACTTCTCGACCTGATACCTGATGTTCTGGTCGTACAAGAGCTGTCAGGCGAGACGCAGGTTATCTATAAGAAGTCAGAGGTCAGAAGACAGACGATGGACGATGGACGATAGACGATGGACGTACGACGAAAAAGCTGCTCAATATGTAAAAGACTGCAGGTTGTCCCGGGCAACATCGAGGATTACGAATCGCTGTCACATTACCACTACCGTGACTCTCGGCTGGGGCCGTTTGCCGTCATCTTTGCGCTTAGGGGCGATTCTGTGCTGGCTCAGCGAGCAGGCATAAAAACTATCGGTGTTATCGCTTATACAATGCCGACTCCTGCGCTTGAGCTTCGCAATATTGCTACCGGCGATTTATTCGTCGGCCTGGATAGAAGCACTCAGCTGGCGCTTATCAATAAAAATATCCGCAGAATAAGCAGGGTTATCGTTGAGCCGAGATTCCGCTCGCTCGGCCTGGCCACTCGATTAGTCAGCGAGACAATGCCCCTGCTCAATGTCCCCATCATCGAGGCGATGGCGGTGATGGGACTGATAAATCCGTTCTTTGAAAAAGCCGGAATGAAGCCATACAATGCAAAAACTCCCGCAAGATGCTCACGACTCATCGAGGCGTTCAACCTCGCCGGCATAGAAGGACATCAACTCATTGATGCCGAGTATGTACAGCGAAAACTTGACAAGCTCCCAAAAGAACAATCTGAATTTATCGAGCTTGAAATAAGACGCTTTCTGCAAAGCTACGGCAAACGTAGAATGATGCCGCCGGGCCCAGAAAGGACAAGATACATACTGAGCAAACTGACCGACAGGCCGGTCTATTACATATGGCTCAGTAAGAATTTAGAATTGAGAATTTAGAATTAAGAAATATGACAAATCAGATTCAGTCAATACCCTTAGACAAACTCGCCCCACATCCTGCTAATCCTAACCGAATGAGCAAGGCAAATTTTGCAAAGCTCGTTCGCAACATCGAGCGGACCGGCCGATATGAGCCCTTGATTGTCCGTCCAGTATCCGGTATCGAGCATCCAGATTGTTTTCAGATTATCAACGGCCATCATCGCTGGCTGGCCTTAAAAAAGCTTGGCAGAAAAGAGGCAGATGCAATCGTCTGGGACATTGACGATGAGCAGGCAGACATACTGCTTGCAACGCTTAACCGGCTCTGTGGACAAGATGTGCTTGAGAAAAAACTCGCACTTCTAAAACGGCTCAACGAGCGAATGCAAACAAGTGAACTTGCAAAGCTGCTGCCGCAGACAAAAGCCCAGCTCGAAAAACTAATCAAGCTCGACTCCCAACAAGTATCGAGCATCGAGTATCGAGCATTAAGTTTTTCAAATCCGCTGGTCTTTTTCGTAAGTGACGAGCAGCAACAGGTCATTGAAGCCGCGCTTAATTTTGCTCTGCAGGACAATCCCGCCCCTATCAGGGACAGGACTGGGGTTCTTGACTATTCATATACCAACCCACCAAACGACAGGCGGACAAAAGCAACCAAAAGAGCATCAGCACTGTCGGCTATCTGCCAATATTACCTCGACCACAAACAGGCACAAATCAAGGCCCTTTTGGGATTTCAGGTTACGTCAAGGCCTACGCCTTGACGAGAAGGAGTAATCATTGATGGCTAAAACAAAGAATCCGCCAAAAAGACGGCGGACAAGCCTTACAAAGAAGCAGCAAGCAATGCTCGATGAGATATTTAGCGGCGAGCTGGATGAGCAGGCCGTGCTGGAAAAATATAATGTGAGTCGAAACCAATATTACAAATGGCTTACCGATGATTGTTTCGCTGAGCAGTTTGACCGACGCATCGCCGCTGCTTATCGACAGAGCGCCGCTTTGGTTGCGAGGTACGCCACCTTAGCTGCGGCGAAGCTCGTTCAGCTTACTGAATCGGAAAATCAAGAGACCGCCCGCAAGGCCTGCCTTGATATTATTTCTATGCAGCCGGTTGTGCGAGGGGAGACGAGTGACGATAGACGAGGGACGATGGACGAATCCGCCGCAGGCGGCCTATCGCCGGAAACCGCAAGCAAAATTCTGGAAGTCTTAGCACAGGAGCAGAAGACAGATGATCAGGAAATCAGGTAGCAGGAGAACCGGATATCAGGATAACGGGCTAAATCCGACGCCTTTATTAAACTTTTTGCCCAAAATCTTTAATAAAAATTCGCTAATTAAACTTATGTTTAATAAGATTTCATAAAAACGAACCTTTTGCTAAATAGTGGAGTGCCTACCGTACTATGCAGCAGGAAGAAATGGACAGAATTTACAGAGAACTGCCTCCTGAAGAGATTCCCTGGAATATGGAGGTCCCTCCAGACGCTCTGGTCCGGTTAGTAGAGAGTGGAAAAGTGAAACCCTACAAAACTGTTGATTTAGGCTGTGGTGCTGGCAATCACGCTATTTACCTTGCGAGCATGGGATTTGATGTCACAGCAGTAGATATTGCCCCGACGGCGATAAAAATTGCCGAGGAAAAAGCCAAGGTCAAGGGAGTAAAGTGCCACTTTCTTGTAGCTGACGTTCTTAGTGATTTGGATAAAGTTAACGAGGCCTTTGACTTTGCTTATGAGTGGGAGTTGCTGCATCATATTTTCCCCCAGACAAGGGACAAATACGTTCAAAGCGTCTATAGAATGCTTAATCCTGGAGGAAAGTACCTTTCTGTTTGTTTCAGCGATAAGGGCACCCAATTTGGAGGCCAAGGAAAATACAGAAATACTTCACTGGGAACTGTTTTGTATTTCTCATCTGAGGATGAACTGAGAGACCTCTTCAGTCCGCACTTCAAAATAGATGAATTAAAGACAATAGAAATAAAAGGTAAATCTGTTTCCCACCTTGCAAACTATGCTTTTATGGAGAAAAGATGAAAACGCAAAGATTAGCCGCTATTGATGAGATAATCCTTTTGCCAAATAGTGATGTAGTTCTGTGGATGAGGGATGTTGCGCAAATCAATAGAGATGCAAAAAAAGAGAGACGGTGGTCCGTTCTTTATATTTTTTCTTTATATCTGTCCAGACTCGTCTCTCTTGTATCATCATCTGTGCCTCCAAGGCCCACAGCAGCGCCAGCCCATGAAGCACAGTCTCATATAAGTCTATCTGTATAAAGTATACGCAGTTTATAGAAGTGTGTTGGAAAAAAAGCAAAAAAATTTGCCTTATCAATGGAGGGTGACAGCAATGTCAAATCTGACGCTATTTGAACCGATGTCTGCAGGCCTCGACAAGGCCGCACATACTTATCACCAATTAAGACGGACTCTGCCAGCGACAAGACACGATCTAAAAAATTACGCCAAGGTTTTTCTGGGCATCGACATCCCGAACGAAAGAATCTGCCCAGAGCATAATGCACCTATGGACTATCTCTGGCACAGCTTCACTGCAGACCTTGCACATATACGAGGGACGAGGGACGAGAGACGAGGGACAAAAAACGCAGATTGCGTTGTCTGGGCCAACCGGGCCGGCGGCAAGACCGAATTAGCTGCCGTCGCAACGCTTTTAGACTGTATCTTTAAGCCCGACTGCCGCATCAGAATCCTCGGCGGCTCGGGCGAACAATCCGGCAGGATGTACGAATATATGACCAGCTTCCTAAACAATGGCTTTGACGAGTTTCTCTCCAGTCCGGCTCTAAAAACAAAATGCCGATTTATAAATGGCTCATCCATAGAGGTCCTGACGCAGTCGGCGACAAGTGTTCGAGGCCAGCACATCCAGAAGCTCCGCTGCGATGAGGTCGAGCTTTTTGATGAAGATGTCTTTTCTGCTGCGAAGTTCACAACACAAAGCACGGACAATATCATCGCTGCGATGGAGACCATCAGCACGATGCACCGCCCATACGGCCTGATGCAAAAAATCGTCTCAGATGCACAAAAGCTTGACACGCCGGTCTTCAAATGGTGTGTCTGGGAGGTAATCGAAAAATGCACCGACAGAAACTGCTCGCAGTGTCCCTTATGGAGCGATTGCCAGGGCAAGGCAAAACGGGCAAACGGCTATCTGAAAATTGATGATTGTATTACGCAGATGCGCCGTGCAAGCAGGGCGGCTTTCGAGGCGGAGATGCTATGCAAAAGACCTTCGCTGGAAAACATCGTTTTTAACGAGTTCGACCCTGACCCGCATGTTAAGTCTATCGATTATGACCCGAATCTGCCTTTGTATCGCTCGCTCGATTTCGGCTTTGTCAATCCGTTTGTATGCTTATGGATTCAGGTCGATAGTACCGGCGTCGTGCGGGTGATAGATGAGTATGTCCGCACAAGGGCTACGGTTGATGTCCATGCCGATGAGTTGAAAACCAGAACGCCCTGCAGTGAAGAAAAAGTGGCAGCAACCTTTTGCGACCCAGCCGGTGCCGGTGTGAATGATGTCACCGGCACGAGTACCGTTCGCGAACTGCGTTCGCTCGGCATACAGGTTCGCTATCGCAAAAGCACTATCCTTGAGGGCATCGAGCTTATTCGAAGGGCCATCCGCCGTGGCGACGGCAAAAACTCGCTTATTATCTTACCCAGATGCCCCCGCTTGATAGAGGCCCTGCGTTGTTATCATTATCCGGATTCGGGTACTGCTGATAATGAGCTGCCGTTGAAAGACGGCCTATACGACCATCCCATCGACGCCTTACGCTATTTCTTCGTTAATTACACCCAACCAGCCAAAACCGTATCAAGAAGGTATTGAAAGAAAAAGCTTAGAAATCCGCCTAAAAACGCGGAAATGTTTAAAATTTTCTGTATTTCAGAAAATTTCTTAAAGGATTACGATCAAAATATCGTATAATATTCTGGGAAACAGAATTTGGAGGTCAAATATGGAAATCGGCAAAAGGTTAAAAAATGCGAGAGAATCTATCGGTTACACATTAGAGAAAGCTTCTCAGGAAAGCGGTATCGGCCAGTCATCTCTTAGTGAATTCGAAAACAACAAGCGAGAGCCAAAATTTTCGCATCTTAGCAAGTTAGCCGAGGTTTATAGAAAAACGATAGAATTCTTTTTGACTGATAAATTACTGCCAGAAGAAATAATGCTCTGGCGTGACGAGCCGGGCACCGATGAAGAAAGGAAGAAAACTGAGGTAGAATTTAAGCAACTCTGCCAACAATATCACAATCTTGAGATACTTATGGACGAAGTCAAAGAGCCTAGGTTATCAGCGCCAGATATTAATGAAATTGAAAAATTTGATTATGACCAAGCTGAATTATTCGCGAAGAAGGTGCAGGATATATTCCGTCTTGGTGACGTACCTATTGCATCTCTTAAACGTAGACTGGAAGAAGTCTACTATATAAAAATATTCTATCTGGATTTCTCTGGAAGTGCTATATCGGTAGTATCTAAAGAATTCGGTCCTTCTATCCTTCTTAATGCCAAGAACAAACAATGGCGACGAAGTTATGACCTCGCTCATGAACTATTTCATATTTTGACGTGGAATATTTTTAGAGGCAAGAATACAATCGCAGATATTGATGAGGATAAACTTGCTAATGCATTTGCAAGTCGACTTCTAATGCCGGAAGAATCTATTAAAGATAGAGTTAAACAGAGCCTGAACGATGAAGGCCAGACAAGCTTGGATAAACTGGACGACATAGCAAGGGAATTTGACGTTTCTTTGGATGCGCTTGTTTATCGAATAGCCCGACTTTTCAAGATTCAAAAGGATGAGACTGATAAATACCTTGATGCTGCTAAAAGACTTGCACAAACGCATAAGCCAAGGCCATCATATGAGCCGGCTAGATTGCCTGAAAGATATTGCGATTTGGCTCAGCGAGCTCTTAATGAAGGAAAACTATCTCTTATGCAGTTTGCTAAATACATGGGAATAAGTTATAAAAAGGCCCAGGAATATCTTGCGGAAGATGAGGATTTCAAGGATGAAAAAATTTCAATTTCTGTTACTTGACGCTGGGCCGATTATCACGCTCTTTGAATTGGGTATTTGGGACGAGTTTCTTAAAAGATGTGATGTTTCAATTTCGCAAACAGTAGCGAATGAAGCTAAATGGGCTAGCCAAGAATTCGAAGATGTCAGAATAGATCTTGAATCATACAAAGACAAAGTTAACATTTTTGATATCGAACCTTCTACAGCAAAATCATTTCTTGATAAGTTTAATGAATTGTACAAAGCTATAATTCACGCTGGAGAAAAAGAAACCTTGGCATTTCTATGTAACTCTTCCGAGCAGTACCTTTTATGTTCTGGCGATAAAGCAGTTTACCAAGTTCTCGGCTTACTCGGAAAAGGCGAACAAAGCATTTCATTAGAGGAGATTTTAGACCAAATTGGCCTGACTCAAAGCAGATTAGGTCGGCAATACACCAAAAAATTTCGCGAGATATGGATTCATAAGGGCCAGACAGACTCTATCCAAAACAAGGGCTTCATTTAGCTCTCTACCTATTCCTTCGTTAATTACACCCAAACAGCCAAAACCACATCCAGAAGATATTAATTCCATCCGCCGATTTTCCCCTTGACATTTTCTACTTTATCCTTTTAGATATATGCTTACCAAGGAAGGCTGGGTATGGAAGCTCGGCAAAGGCCATTCCAAGCTTTACACACAAAATCGCTGTTTAATGCCCAAGAACGGAGTAGAAAGGGTCATAGCAATGAAAGAACGATTGATTAAAGCGCTCACATTTGCGATTATATTGGCTTTTTCGGTACTTACTGGAAGTCAGCCGGCTATCGCTGTCTCATTAACGTCTAATGTAGATGGATTTATTCGGGATGGACTATACTCACTCAAAGACGGTATTCCAGACGATATTACAGAAGGCGTTGCCGTTCAAGTATTAGATGTTGAAAGACCTTCGTTGCCGTTTGAAGACCGCGGCATTATCGAGTTTGCTCTTCCCACGATACCGGTGCCTATAGTGCAAGCACAACTATCATTAAACGTCCGTAGCTCAGAACAGCCCTATCCTTTTACGATTGACGTATTTACCTATACAGGCGATGGCTTATTGTCACTGGATGACTTTAACGCAGGTTCATTTTTTACCTCATTTGAGTATTCGCTGGAACCATTTATCACCTTGGATGTTACAGATGTCATAAAGGATTTATATGCTAACGGCGATGATTTTGCCGGATTTAATTTCCAATTTGCAATTCCCTCTACAATTGCGGTAAATGGCCCATATTTGTCTTTTAATTCTTTGGAATTTCCGCCAGCGGCTGATTTAACAATAACATCCATTCCTGAGCCGGCAACTGTACTTCTTTTTTGCCTCGGCGGACTTCCCCTGCGTCGCCGCAAATAAGGCGATACTTTGCCGGCAATTCCCATCTGCAAGTCTGAAATGTCTGAAACCAAACAAAGTCTTTCTATCAATTAGCTTTTGGCACCTTGGAAATAATCTCTTTTACTTCTGTCGAACTAAAGGCTGGCAGGGTCTGCGTCCTCACATTTCCAAGCGATGCAAGCCCAAGTAATGCCGCAGCAACCGCCTTATCATCAGGGGCCTCCAAAATCATCACCGCATCGTGAGCCCCTATTGTCCAATAGATCTCTTTCATTTTTACACCCACGCCCTCGGCCATAGCTCCGAATTTAGCCGCCCTGTCGGCGGTAGCATCGAAATTCCGCACACCCTGCTCGGTGAAATTTACAAGAGATATGAATGTAGCCATAATTAGTCTCCTTTCTCTGGCATCCGATTTCAACCACTATCCAGCTATTTTATACCGGCATAAGCAAACTGAAAGCGTGAAATGCCCAAAGTTGCAGATTATTTTTTCATGATGAAAACCAGCAATAAATTTGCCGCCTTTTGTTTTCTTTGACTTTTGATAAAATCTCTTATACACTGTAAAAGGTCAAAACCTTTGGTGGCAAAAATATGAACTATCAGTTTGACAAAGACAAAATATCACAGCATGTGGTCAAATATGGCGTGGATATTCGGCCCGCCATATCCGTCAAGGGCGACAAAACAGAACTGCAGGACTTCTGCAACCGGCTCATTGAGCAGTTCCCACAGGCGTTTGAGACCATAGTGTCAGGACCCAGTCAGCTTCGAGTGCAAAAAACTTTCGTCTTATCCGGCGATAAGCAAATCGAACTGCCAACATTTCTATTAACCGCACGAGGGCCTTTTTTCACATTTCCACAGCGACTGTTCATTAACGAAGTGCAGAATATAGATATCCCAGAAAAAGATAAAATATTTCGTAAAGCCCTCGATGAATTAAGAAATGCATTTGCAAACAAAAAAGTGCCGCGTGTTGGTGTGATTAACGAATTGGTTTTCGACACAGGCGAAGTCAATTCCGCCCAGATTCTCGCCAGCAACCTGAAAAATGACGTCTGGAGAGAGAAGATACAAAATCTAACTATTCGCCTTCAGACACCTACCCAAGACAAAAATGTCAATCTGGAAATAAGGCCAACCCATGCAGAACAAAAAGGTAAAAAAGCTATAGAATATGACGGAGATATGAGGTTCGGCCTGATTGTAAACGTCGATATTAACAACCGGCAAACCAAGGACAATCTAACGAAGGCTGATATAAATGACATCCTTGTATTTGCCAACGACTATGTTCCCGATGAGCTAATCAAATTTTTGAATAACGAATATTAACCCGTTTTTTCAAAGTGAACTTCAGCCACGCCCCGTTAGAAACAAGACGTCAAGTTCTCACGGGGCACGAAAACACAAAGCAAGTAAAAGGAAAAGATTTTACATCGGCATAAGCCATCTTGACGATTGCTAAGTGGGAGGTTATACTAAGGGTAGAAATCGAACAGATTTTCAATACTACGGCAGGGCCTCGGGCTACGGTGGGCTTCGCCCTGACGAGTGGATATAAAAGATGTCGGGAAGGACTCCCAAAGCAGTAGTGGTTGGCGCCACCTACGTGGATATGGCGATAAAGTGCAGCCAAATCCCATCGCCAGGACAGAGCGTTTCCGGCTCGTCACTTTCCTATACAGCTACCGGCCCGGGACCTAATCAGGCGGTACAAGCAGCTCTGTGCGGCTGCGAAGTGCATCTTATCAGCAAGGTCGGCGGCGATGCATTTGCCCAAATGGCCAAGACAAGTCTGGCTGAGTTCAACGTCAATACCGACTTTGTTTTTACCGCTGAGGCCAAAAACACCGGCGTTGTTGTAACGCTGGTTAATGCCGAAGGTGAAAACGCTGTCTGTTACTACACAGGAGCAAACAGCGCTCTACAACCAAAGGATATCGACTTTGCCGAGCAGCTTATCTTTGAAGCTGATGTGTGTCTGATACATGGCCGATTGCCGCAAGATGCGATTGTAAGGGCCATTCGCTGCGCGGAAGTTCACGGCACAAAGGTTATTTTCGACCCTGTTAGGCCGATAGAACAGCCCAGCCTCGCCCTTAGCAAGGGCGGGGTCAGCCAGGAAACTCACGATTCGCCAAGCGAGTATTTCTCGGTCGATATCCTCATCCCGAATCTTTACGAAGCAGCCGAGATTACCGACCAGTCTGACGCAAGTATGCGAACCGCCAAGATGATTGGCTCCGACCTTGTAGCTCGTGGAGTGGGCTGTGCCGTCATAACGATGGGCAAGCGCGGCTGTATGGTTGTTGACAGGGCTGGCGCCGACCATATTCCGGCCTTTGAGGTTGACCTTGTTGACCAAACGGGCAGAGGCAATGCATTCGCCGGTGCTCTGGCTGCCTATTGTGCGGTAAAGGATGATGTAAGAGGTGCGGTAAAATTTGCATCTGCGGCAGGGGCGCTTGCCTGCACGAAGTTCGGCTCGATTGAGGCGATGCCAACTAAAGCGGAGATTATCGAGCTATTGCAAAAACAAGAGCCGGAGTGATGACCTCGATGCTTGATTCTCGATGCTGGATACTGGATTCCACCTTCGGCGGATAAAGCTGGATACTGGATACTCGATGCTTCCCCCTTCGCTAAAGCTTCGGCGGACAAGCGATGCTGGATGCTCGATACTTGACGAGAATCGGGGATCGAGAATCGAGAAATTTTTTCTTGACATTTCTCAGGGATAGTCTACAATAAATATTAGATATTTTAGTCGTTCAGAGGAGGAGCGGCCCCGCTTCGCCTTTGGCTATGCCGAGGCGAGCATTTCTTAATTTCACACGGACGGAAAAGCAGGATATCAGGAAATCAGGCAATTAGTGCCTTTGTGGCAGGAAGTTTGAGGAGGTGTGAAGGTGAAGGGTATAAAGACAATATTTATTGCAGCGGTCGTATTGTTACTGTGCGCTTGCCCGGCACATGCGTTAATAGAATTCAAAGATGGCCTGACACACGACATCGACTATCAAATCATCGACTATGTCTACGTGGACTCTCAGACACCATATATGTACACCACAGTAAACTGGCTGGCTGGTGCGCACGCCAGAGCCCTTATTGGATGTGAACACAGCAGAATAAATATCCTCGGCGGCTCAGTAGGCTTTCTTGAAAGCTGGGATTTTAGCCAGGTAGATATCTCCGGCGGTTCAATAGAAGATCGGCTTGACAGTTGGGGTTCCAGCCAGCTAAATATCTCCGGCGGCTTTATATATGGTCTTGTCAGTTGGGAATCCAGCCACGCAGATATCTCCGGCGGATCAATAGGAGACCTTGTCAGCTCTAGCTCCGGCCAAATAAATGTCTTCGGCGGAACAATAAGCGGTGACTTGAGACTATGGGGGCAGAGTAAGATACGAATATTCGGCTATGATTTTGCCGTCGATGGTCAGCCATTAGGTTACGGAGAACTTACCAGTATCTATGGTGGCTTGCCTGACTATGAACCCCTTAGGCACCTGACGGGCACGCTTTTAAGCGGTGAACTATTTGATAATGATTTTTATATCGGCAACGATGCCAGAATTGTTCTTATTCCGGAACCTACAACTCTCTTGCTGCTCGGCATAGGCGGATTGGTGTTGAGGAAAAGACGCAGATCTTGGCACTCGATGCTTGATTCTCGATATCTGATTTCCGGCTCTTGGTTCTAAGTCCTTAAACCACAAGGGATTACAAAAGAATCTGCTATAAGTAGCCGCTATATATAGACATATAAAAAATTTTCGACCAAATACGCAGGTAGTTGCGCGCAAAAATCGAATTTTTCAAAAAAATTTTTATTCCTTCTCTTACAAACACTTACGCAAAATCCCACCTTAAAAAATTAGCCAATTTTCGACCAAATACGCAGGTTCATCCAATTACAGAGAGCTTTGATTCCGCCTTCGGCGGATAAAGCTCGATGCTCGTGTATCATTGCGAGGCCTGCCTTGCAGGCCGTGGCAATCTCAAGTGAGTGGACGAGTGAGATTGCTTCGCTAACGCTCGCAATGACGATAGTTGGATACTCGAAAGTGGAGATAGATATGGGATTTGAGCTTGATATTTTTAACTCGGCTGAGTGCGAGTCGGAACCACAGCAGGGCCTTCGCCCTGACGAGCTTGATGCGGATTTCCTCGAATGGCTTGTTGATGAGCACTCGGTTGATATACAGAAGCACTTTACAAAGCTGTGGGAATATTATGCAAATCCGACGTATGAGCTAAATGGCATAAGCGGCTACGACAAAAGGACGAGCGAATCAGGCAGGTGTTATGTGCAGGCGCAGGAGTATGGTCTGCCTGCGAGGATAACGGGCCTGGCGCATTGCAGTGATGCTGGAGTATTTGGCGGCCGGGCAGTCAAAGATGTGCAGCGAAAAGAAGTAGTTGTTGAAAATGATATTGCCTGGCGAATAAACGCAGCGGTTGACTTTTTGTTCGGCAAACCAATTAGTTTTGTTTCGAGGTCGCCGGATAGCCAAAAACGCTCAGAGATTGAAACCATATTAAAGGCGGTTTTTGTGGCTAACGGCGGAATCGGATTTTTCCAGGATATGGCGGTGCTCGGAGGTGTTTACGGTTTTGTCGACTGCCTAATCAGGCCTGGCACAGATATCTTAGAACGCACTTCGTCTTCCTTCTCTTCCTCCTCACCCTCTAAAAAAACTTCGTTCGAAGATGTGCTGCAATTGGCACGGACAATCGGCCTTGAGCTGATTGAAGCACCGAGAGCACTGCCTGTTCTGGATGAAAACGACTACAAAAAAACAAGGTTCTACGTGCAGCACTTCTACCAGAAAAGAAATGCGATGACCAAGAAGAACTCTTTTCTTTCCAACCTGTTTACGTGGGGCAGGCAAAGCGGCGATACTCGGCAGGTGGTAGTGGTAACAGAGGTTACATCGGACTCGGCCTGGCAGAGATATGAAGACAAACAGCTCGTTGCGGAAGGTGAATTACCGTGGGGATTTCTGCCGGTGGTGCATATCCAGAATATCGCTCAGCCATATTATTACGAGGGGCTAAGTGATGCCGAGCCGCTGATACCGCTGCAGGATGAGCTTAATACGAGATTAAGCGACAGGGCAAGCAGGATTACGTTCCAGTCGTTCAAGATGTATCTTGGAAAAGGCATAGAGGGCTTTGAGGACAGGCCCATCTC
>Ga0315551_10000196_pt1 | contig 47952 bp, 39 predicted proteins | sample SalMarSW160290MG_FD_203678 | JGI IMG/M metagenome (GOLD analysis project Ga0315551, IMG submission 203678) | Salt marsh sediment microbial communities from the Plum Island Ecosystem LTER, Massachusetts, United States - Salt Marsh Sediment SW1602-90 ...
CCATGTGTTCCATGCCCAGCATGATCATGCGGGCCACCCAGAAGAAGAGAATGTCGTATCCCGTCTCCATCACCGAGGTGGGATAGAAGTAGCGCAGATCCTCGGTGTCGTCGGGCCAACCCAGGGTAGAGAAGGGCCACAAACCGGAGGAGAACCAGGTATCGAGCACGTCCGGATCCTGGCGGATGTTCTTGCCCCCACAGTGCTCACACTCGGTGGGGTCCACTGTAGCCACGGTCTGTCCACGGCAGTCGTCACAGTACCAGACGGGGATACGATGCCCCCACCACAGTTGTCGGGAGATGCACCAATCGCGGATGTTCTCCATCCAGTTGTAGTAGACCTTGGTGAATCTCTCCGGAATGATCGTGATGCGCCCGTCGCGCACCGCCTCGATGGCCGGCTCGGCCAGGGGCTTGATCTTCACGAACCACTGTTCGGAGACCAGCGGCTCCACCATGGTCTGGCACCGCTGACAGCGGCCCGGGGCGTGGAGGTGCGCCTGGATCTTGGTCAGCAGACCCTGCTCCCGCAGGTCCTCCACCAGCCTCTCCCGCGCCTCGTACCTGTCCAGGCCTGCGTAGGGCCCACCCTCCTCGTTCAGGGTGGCGTCGAGGTTCATGATGTTGATCGTCTCCAGCTCGTGCCGCTGTCCAATCTCGTAGTCGGTGGGGTCGTGGCCCGGGGTGACCTTCACCGCACCCGTGCCGAACGCTGGGTCCACTACCTCGTCGGCGATGATGGGGATACGCCGGCCCAGAACGGGCAGGACGGCGATCTTGCCCACCAGCTTCTTGTACCGCTCGTCGTATGGGTTCACGGCCACGGCGGTGTCGCCTAGGATGGTCTCGGGCCGGGTGGTGGCCACCTCGATGTAGCCTCCATCCTCCAGGGGGTATCGCACGTACCAGAGACTGCTCCCCTCGTCCTCGTGAGGCGTCTCCAGGTCGGAAAGAGCCGTCTGGCAGCGGGGACACCAGTTGATGATGTATTCGCCGCGATAGATCAGTCCCTTGCGGTACAGGTTGACGAAGGCCTCCCGCACCGCTCGCGACAGGCCAGCGTCCAGCGTGAACCGCTCACGGTTCCAGTCGCACGAAGCGCCCAGACGGCGGAGTTGGTGGGTGCTGATGCCGGCGTGATCGCTGCCAGGCAGCCACAGCGTAGGCTCGCCGAGCATCCGATGATAGCGGATCATCAGGTCCTCGAAGGCGATGAACATAGCGTGCCCGTGGTGGAGCTCCCCCGTGATGTTGGGTGGGGGGATGACGATGGTGAAGGGCTTGCGGTCCCAGTCTATCTCTGGCGTGAAGTAGCCCTTTTCCTCCCAGAAGCGGTATAGCCTCTCCTCAGTATCCTGAGGTTCATAAGTCCTCGACATCTCTTTTCCGTACATGGTCTCCAGTCCTTTCCCCCGCAGCCCTGGTAGGACAAGCTTAAGCTTGTCCTACGGGATTCGCCCGTCATCGGGCTCCGCCAGGAGATGGCGAAAGCAGAACGTAGCAACAAGCCCCTCTCATCTCCAGGACGAAAGGGGCTCTTTCGCGGTACCACCTCGATTCCGTCGCGGTTACTACCCTGCGACGGCGCTCGCCGGGCTATAACGGACCCATCCGTGGGAATCTACTGGGCCGTAGCGCCGTTCGACTCCCCGACTCCCAGGCGACCTTCAGCGGCTCTCCTTGCGGGAGGCTCTCAGCCGGTGGCCTCCCTTCTCTGCCAACTCCTGACCGCCTACTCCTCCTGATCGACGTCTGTGCAGGGTTATTGGCTTGTGTTTGTTATTGTATCACACTGTAGGCACCCTTGTCAAGAACGGACTCACAGGGTGTGGAAAAACCGCACCGAGACAGGCCTGGCGCCGGACTCAAGGCGGAGATGTAGGGGCGGGTCTGAGACCCGCCCCTACGATGGTGCCTGCTCGGTGTCGAGTGCATGGGGGCTGAACTTCTTCTACCGTAGGACAAGCTCAAGCTTGTCCTACGGCTTTGCACATCTCATCCCTGCAGTCTATACGCCAAGCGCTCCTCCCACGGCACCAGCGCCCAAGCCCAACACGCCCAACACCATTCCGGCAGCGACTGAGATCGCAATGAAGGCGATCCAGCCGATGACCACGGTGACGATGGTCTGCACCCACTCCAGATCTAGGGCCTCCTTGGTCGCCAGTAACCACGCGATCATCATCAGGATCCAGGCCACGAACATGACCGGAGCCAACACACAGGCCAGCGTTGCGGAGAAGGCGGCCACGACTCCGATGATCCCTACCACCTGCCACACGTAGGCCAGCCCCAGAGTCCGCACCAGTTCGTCGAAGGTGACCTCGGCGTTGAACACGGACCGCCCCACCCAGTTGATGACCAGGGCACCCACGGCGAAAGCGATGACGGCAATGATGGTGCCCACGACGGCGCCGAGCAGCCATCCAACCAGGTTGCCGCTTGCGTTCGCCCCGAGCTGGCTGACAAGTGCGACCACCACTACCAGGATCCAGGCCGTGGTTGTGAAGCTGGTGTCCTTCTCGACCTCGGCGTACACTTCCTTGCGGAACGTGAAAGCTCCAATGATACGTTCGATCAACATCTTGCTGCCTCCTCGTGCAGAAGCCGTAATACGCACCTTTGAGACGCATCACAACCGAGCTGTTCCCTGCGCTGTCCAACCCTCCTTTCCAGTCTTGCTGGGCCTGCTTTACTTTCGTGGCCCGCGCAATCACCACGACCAAGAGCGTCGCTTCACCCGCCGTGGACTGCTAAGCTGTATCAACCTCCCCGGGTATCTACGCCCGCAGATAGCCTAACACATACAACACCACATCAGCCCGATAGAAACCATCCTACCAGGCCTCGATGGTAGAACCTCCCGAGGAATCCACACTGCCCAGATTAGGGCTGCCCAGATACCTGACACGCGAGCCACCGCTGGCCTCCACATCCAGCGTGCCGCTGGCGTTGACAGTGGCCGAGCTGGCTCCACTGACCCCTATGCTGGCGTTGGAGACCGGGAAACGTGCCAAGTCCACTGCACTCGCGCCCGATACATCCACCGCCAGGTCTGCGGCGGCACCGATCAGTGTTACGTCGCTGGCACCGGAGACGTCGAACCGCACGCCCCCAGCCTCGATGTCGCCCTGCAAGGAACTGGCGCCCGACACCTCCGCGTAGAACGGGCCGCCGGACTGGAACCCCGCAGTGGAAGCACTGCTGGCGCCGCTCAACTCGAGGCCCCTCAGTTCAGGCATGGTGACCTCGGCCTCCAGGGTGACGGCTGTCACCGAGCTGAGAGGTAGAGGCTTCACCCCGATCTTCAGAGTGCTGCCTTCCTTGACCACGTCAAGATACTGCTCCACGTTGTCGTCAACTCGCACGAGGACGCTGAAAGCGTCCCCCTGACTGATCTCTACATCGAAGGCGTTGCTGACCTCGATGTCGTCGAATCCGCTCAGATCGAACTCGACGGTGACCACGTTGCCCGACCCGATAAGCGAGCCTTGTCCAAGAAGGTCGGTCAGGTCCGGGAGAGCGCAGCAACCGCTAACAAGTGGGACTGTCAGCACCAGGGTGATGAGCACACGAAACTTCACTCCTTCCTCCTTCTTGGCGGATTCACCAGCCAACACGAGCACTCAGCCGCCGTCCAGTGTGAGCAGGGCCCCCTTGATCCTCTCGAGCGCCTCCGTCAACCTCGAGCGGGGACAGCCGAAGTTCAGCCGGACAAACCCTTCGCCGCCCTGGCCGAACACCGCGCCATCATTCATGGCAACCCTGGCCTCCTTCAGGAAGAACTCATGAGGATTGCCAGGGATACCAGCCTCGTGGCAACTCAGCCAGGCCAGATACGTCGCCTCCGGTCTGCTCATAGAGATGCCGGGCAGATGCTCCTCTACATACTCCACAAGAAGATCGAGGTTGGCCTCCAGATACCGCATCACTTCGTCCAGCCAAGGTTGGCCATCGCGGTAGGCCGCCAGGGCTGCCGCGTATCCCATGATGTTCACCCCGTGGACCAAGCCGGTATGGGTTTCTTTCAGGGTCTTCCGCAACTCCGGGTTCTGGACAATGGCCAGCGAACACTTCAGGCCAGGAACGTTGAAGGTCTTGCTGGGAGCCATGAGCGTGATGGTTTGGTCGGCGATCTCGGGCGCCAAAGTCGCGATGGGCAGATGCTGATTGCCTTCGAACAGCAGATCGCAGTGGATCTCATCTGAGCAGATGAGAATACGATGGCTGAGGCAGATATCGGCCATCTGCGCCAACTCCTCACGCCGAAATACGCGTCCTACGGGATTGTGCGGATTGCACAGTATGAAGATGCGGGTCCGGTCGCTGATAGTTTGTTCGAACAGATCGAAGTCGATCTCATAACGCCCGTCGGGCTGGCGCGTCAGTTGCATCTCGTTTCTTGTCATGCCGGCACCGCCGGGGGCGTACAGCATCGGGTAGTAGACCGGCGTGTGCAACAGCACGCCTTCACCGCGAGAGCCGAAGGCATGGCAGACCAGGTTGAAGGCGGTTACAACCCCCGGCAAGAAGACCAGCGCCTCGGGCGACACCTGCCAATCGTAGAGACGCTGGAGGCGGTCCACGAAGACTTCCCGGAGTTCTGGCGGATCCCAACCGTAGCCGAACACTCCGTGCTCAACACGTTCATGGAGCGCGCGGATCACCGGCTCGGGCGACCTGAAATCCATGTCTGCCACCCACATCGGTAGCACATCTTCGTCGTAGTAGTTCCATTTCAGGCTTTCCGAGTGACGCCTGTCAATACACTGGTCGAAATCGTGGGTCATGCCACAGACTCCTGCTCCCTACTCAACAGCGGGCGCTTGATCTAGCGTAAAAACGCGGTAGCTCTCCGCATGAGCCAGGCATTTCTCCTTGCCGGCCTCTGCGCTCCATTCCTTGATCATCTCGGTTGGATCCCAGTCTCCCATCTGGCTGGCGTGCTGCTTGAGCGCCGCGATCTTCTTGTCAAGAGTTTCCGTCACGTCCACCCACACGTTTGCCTGGTCATTGCCGTAGATGTACACCTGGCGCACGCGATGCGCGGCCCCGACCTCGGGCCACAACAAGGGCATCCCACTCGCCGGGGCCGCGGCGTCCAGCGCCGCTTGAGCTGCCGCGCGATGGTCTGGGTGATTGATGTAGTCACCATCCGCGAACAGCCGAGTGGGATCCCAGCAGATGACAACCTCCGGCTTGTACTGACGAATCACACGCACCAACTCACGGCGTAAATCAAGCGTTGGCTCCAACTGGCCGTCGTCATAACCGAGGAAGACCAGCTCGCTCACGCCCAAGATTGCGCACGCTGCACGTTGCTCGGTGCGACGAATATCCGCCAGTTTCTCGCGAGTCATGTCCGGATCCAGGGAACCAGCATTGCCGTCGGTGCAAACCACGTACGTGACACGGCAGCCGGCTTTCGCCCATTTGGCCACCGTGCCGCCCACCGTGAACTCCGCATCGTCGGGATGGGCTACAATGACCATCGCCGATCCAGGCACGCCATCCTCTTGCATACTCTCTTCATCTCCATTCTTCGCCTGCACACTATCAGTCTCGGCTTTCCAGTGGCCTCACGCACCGTCAGCTCATGCTCTACAGGTGTTCTCCCCTTGAACTCTCGCTGCACTCCGCCAGCCGCAGCAGCACGGCCGACGAAGTTGGCGGCGACAAGGATTCCCGGTCTCGGGGCGCTGTCCCTACGCCTGTACAAGATTGTCGGCCTGGGGCTGCGCTTCCCCGAGCAGGGCAGAACACCCCTCCCTGGCGGAGCCATTGATCTCCAGTGGGGAAGGCATTCACAGCAAACTGACGGGATCTACGTCCACACGCCAGCCCCGCCCGAAGTCCACCCCCTCCAGCAGGGAGTACGGATCTCTGCCCCGCACTACCAAGTGCCAGCGGTACATACCACGTAACCGGCTCAAGAAGGCCGGCGCTGGCCCTATGAGATCGATCTCGGGTAGGCCCAACCGAGCGATCTTGTTCTGAAGCACCTCGTCCATGCGGTGCACAGCATTCTCGCAGCGCTCGGCATCGCGATGCACATAGATCAGCCTCACCAGCCGACTGAAGGGGGGGTACCTCTGCTGACGACGGAACTCGATCTCCTGTCTATAGAAGCCTTCATAGTCGTGGTGGCTGGCAGCATCGATGCTGTAGTGGTCCGGTGCGTACGTTTGCAGGATCACCCTGCCACCGAGGGGACTGCGGCCCGCCCGACCCGCCACTTGAGTCAGCAACTGGAAGGTACGCTCCCCCGCCCGGAAGTCCGGGAGGCGCAGCGCCGTGTCCGCCGACATCACACCAACCAGCGTCACCAGCGGTAGGTCCAGGCCCTTAGCTATCATCTGGGTACCGATCATCACGTCGGCCTCGTGGTTGATGAACCTCTCCAGGATCTTCTCGTGGGACATCTTGCCACCGGTCGTGTCACGGTCCCAACGCACGATCTTGGCCTCGGGAAACAGTTGGCGTGTCACCGCCTCGACCCTCTGCGTGCCCAGGCCGAACTGCTTGATCCGCCCGCTCCAGCAACTGGGGCAGGAATCGGGCAGGAATGTACGCCAGTTGCAGTGATGGCAGACCAGGTCTTCGTCCGCCGAGTGATAGGTCAGAGGTACGTCGCACCGCTTGCACTTCAACACGAAGCCGCAGTCGCGGCAGATCACGAAGGTGGTCGCCCCGCGCCGGTTTAGGTAGAGGATCACCTGCTCCTTGGCAGCGAGGGCTTCGCCCATAGCCTCGCGCAGGGCCCGGCTGAAGATGCTGCGGTTGCCGGCCTTCAGCTCCTGCCGCAAGTCTACCACCTGGACCGGCGGCAGGTCCATGTACATCGCGTCTTCGTACTCCGCGCCCGGCTCCCTGACCATGGTGATACGTCGTTCGTCCAGGCCGTGTCGAACTCGCTGCTCCTCTAAACGGCGGCGATGCCCCATGATGCGCTGGGGCAGGTGCAGCAGTCGGTACCTCCCCCGCTCAGCGCGGTAGTAGGAAGCCACATCCGGCGTGGCTGTCCCTAGTATAACCTTGCACCCACTGATCTCCGCCCTCCTGATAGCCACATCCCGGGCATGATAGCGAGGCGTTCTATCCTGCTTGTAGCTCCACTCGTGCTCCTCGTCGATGACGATCAGCCCCAGCCTCGGCAGTGGTGCGAACACCGCCGACCTCGAACCGATCACGATGTCCACCAGCCCATCGCGGACCCGACGCCAGCCGTCGTACCGTTCGCCTATGGACAGCTTGCTGTGCAGCACGGCTATCCGACCCGGAAACCGAGCCGCAAACCGACGGATCGTTTGCGGGGTGAGGGCTATTTCGGGGACCAGGACGATGGCCTGCTGCCCCGCGGCCAGCACGTCCTGCAAGACGCGCAGGTAGACCTCCGTCTTCCCGCTCCCGGTCACGCCATGGAGCAGGAATACCTCGGATTCCCGCTCTTTCAGGCTCCCGATGATCTGCCTCCACGCTTCCTCCTGAGCAGAGGTCAACTTGAGAGGGGAGCTGGGCACAAAGACACGTCCCTGGAGCGGATCCCTCCACACCTCCTGCTCCTCAACCTCTACGAGGCCCTTGTCCAGCAGGGCTCTCAGAGTGGAACTGTTACCCCCCACCTCGGCGTAGATGTCGGATACGGCGGCTGGGCCTCCTTCGTCGAGATACTCAACAACGGCCTTCTGCACTCGTGCCCTCGTGAGCCCCTCCATCACCTCTGGTGACAGCCCTTCCTTGAGGCGGGCAACCCGTTCCGTCTTTGGCCTCACCTTTGCCTCGGTCAACTGCGAGCGCTTCACGATCAGCCCCCGGCGGGCGAGCCCGTCCACTATGGACCGGTAGTCCCTCAGCCCCAGCCTCCGACCGATCCCATCCAGGGGCACCTCTCCTCCACGCTGAAGCAACTCCAAGATCGCCCTCTGCCGACCATCCAGATCGGCGGGAAGAGCAGCTCCCTCGCTCAAGCGAAGCATAACCTGGGTCTTGCGCGCCACGCCCGGGGGTAGCATGAGGAGCACTACGTCGATCAGCGGAGCCAGGTAGTAACTGCTGATCCATGAGGCCAGTTCCACCTGGTCGGGCGAAAGGACCGGTGTAAGATCGGCTATCTCGTACAGTTCCTTGGTCTCGGCCACCGGTGAACTGTCGTCGAAGCCAAAGATCACACCCTGGAGGCGACGGGGTCCGAAAGGTAACAGCACCAACTGCCCCAGTCTCACGTCCTCGCGAAGCTCGGACGGTATAGAGTAGTGAAAGGTCTGCGTCGCGTACGCCTCGCCAGCTTCATCGTCCCGAAGCGCGCCGCGAGCGATCCTGCGCGGCTGTACCCTGGTGTTGACCACGACCTTGGCGTATTCCATCGACCTCTCAACCATAATATACCATCGCTGCCCGGCCCATACCAAGACCTGTCGGCAGCTCACCAGGCGACGAGTCCAGCGTGCGGCTCATCTGCGGGGAATGTGCGGCGGCTCCACCCAGTCACGGCGACACAGTAGCCGCACGGCATGCCGTGCAGCTACGAAGTCACGGTTTCCCTGCGCATCCCCCGCCGCCTATGTTATAATGTCTCCCAGATCGTTTGGTGGATTGGGAGGTCTCGGTGCGTTTCTTCATCGCCGGCATCATGCAGGGGTCCAGGCAGGACGACGACATCTGCGATCAGGATTATCGCAACCGCATCAGGGACATCGTCTCTCTCAAGTATCCAGAGGCCGAGGTAGTCTGCCCCATGGAGTTGTACCCCGACAGTGTGGGCTACGCCTACGAAGAAGGCAAGGCGACCTTCCTGGATCTGGCCCACCGGGCCGCTGAGGCGGACGTGCTGGTCGCCTATCTGCCCGAGGCCAGCATGGGCACCGCCATCGAGATGTGGCAGGCCCACGGTGCTGGTGCCCACATCCTCACCATCTCCCGCATGGCTGACAATTGGGTCATCAAGTTCCTATCTGATCGGGTCTTCGCCACCATGGAGCAGTTCGAGCAGTTCATCGCTAGCGACGGGCTGGCCGAGATGAGCGCAGCCAGCAATGGCGGGCCTGGCCGGCCCGCGCATTAGTCATCACATGGACTCTTCACAGCAGCCTCTGGAGAAGCAAGTCGGCGAGCTTCTGTCTCGCCGGGGCTGGACCCTGGCCGTGGCAGAGTCCTGCACCGGGGGCCTCCTCGGCCACCTCATCACCGACGTCTCCGGGAGCTCAGCCTACTTCCAAGGCGGAGTGATCAGCTACTCCAACGAGGTCAAGGAGCGGCTACTCGGTGTTCCCCACGAGACTCTGATCGAGCATGGGGCGGTGAGCAAGGAGACCACCCTCGCCATGGCCCAGGGCGCCCGCCGCCTCCTCGGCGTCGACGTAGCTCTGTCCGTAACGGGCATCGCGGGGCCGACAGGTGGAACCGTGGAGAAACCTGTGGGTCTGGTCTACATAGGCCTCGCGGCAGAGGAAACCGAGTTGTGGGAGAGGCACGTCTGGCAGGGGGATCGGGACCAGAACAAAGCTCTATCCGCCGAAGCTGCCCTCAATCTGCTCCTGCGCTACCTCACGCCTTGAGCATACCTCCACTCCAACCTATCCCGCCTCGGGTCGCTCCTCCAGTCGCGGCAACCACACCATCATCAGCAGCGCCGCCATCAGCGCCAGCCCGGCGCCAAACAAGAACGGTGCCGAGGGGCCGAACCCCTTCCACGCCCCTGCGCCCTGCCACAGCACCCCTGCCAACAGACTGGCCGGGAAGGCTGTCGCTCCGACCGCGGCGTTGAGCAATCCGTAGGCCGTGCCCCGCCGCTCCGGGCTGACGATGTCAGCCACCAGAGCTCGGACCACGCCTTCCGTCACCCCGTAGTAGACCCCGTAGAAAGCGTAGAGCAGCCAGACCTGCCACCCCGTCCCCGCAAAGGCGAACCCCAGATAGACGATGCCGTACAGGAGCCACCCGCCGACGATGACGCGTCTCCGCCCGATGCGGTCAGACAGCACTCCCGCAGGCCCAGAAACGAGGGTGTAGGTCAGATTGAGGGCCAGCAGCGCACCCATCACCGCCAGTACAGACAGTCCCCGCTCCTGAGCGCGCAGCACCAAGAAGGCATCGGAGGAGTTTCCCAGCGTGAACAGCACCACGATGAGGAGGAAACCTCGGAAGCGTGCATCGAACCCCTTGAGCGTGAGGGACGGGCGCTTGACGCCGTCAATGCGGCCGGGGACCTCCCGAGCGCCCACAACCAGAACCAGCACCGCCAGCGCCGCCGGGACGATGCTCAGCAGCACCACCGTCTGAAATGTTGCCCGCTGGAGGATGCTGCCGCTGGCCTGCATCCTCCACACCACTCCAGCAGCTATCAGGACACCGCAGAAGGCACCCGCGGTGTCCATGGCGCGATGAAAGCCGAAACTGAGCCCGCGGCGGTCCTCCCCCGTCGAATCTGCGATCAGGGCGTCGCGGGGCGCGGTGCGGATGCCCTTCCCCACCCTGTCGGCGAAGCGCACACCCAGGACCCAGGACCAGGAGCCGGCCAAGTAGAGGAAGGGCTTGGCCAGTGTGGACAACCCATAACCCGCCACCGTGAGCCACTTTCGCCGCCCCAGCTTGTCCGAGAGCCAGCCGGAGAAGACCTTGAACAGACTTGCCGTGCTCTCGGCCAGGCCCTCGATCAGACCGACAACCGCCGTGCCCGCACCCAGCACGTTGGCCAGGAAGAGCGGCAGCAGGTTGACGATCATCTCGCTAGAGATGTCGGTCAGGAAGCTGGTGACGCCCAGGACCCATACGTTGCGGGGCAAGCCGCCCCAGCCAGGGGACCCCGCCGCAGGTCCGTGAGTAGAGTCCGAGGATCCCTTGTTGTCCATGTACGACCAACCACCACGTAGCCGCACGGCACGGCGTGCGGCTACCGGAAGTCTGCATCAAGAGAGACCAAGAACGTCCAGTACGACCGACCCCATCGTCTACGGAGAACCCTCCTCCCAAGGCAAATCGGCCTCCAGCAGCACCTGGTAGGCCCGTCCCTCCTGAGACCCAAAGAGCTGCCCCGCAGGATAGCGCAGCAGGAACTCCTCCACAATCCCATACTGCTCGCCCTCCAAATGGATCCCTTCTTCGGCTTCGGGTAGGGCTATCCCCATCAGCGGCGTGTCCCACGGTGCCACCTGGTTCGCCTGGCCGGCTGGAAGGCCGTCTATGGGACCCAAATCCGTAACGGATAGGGTGCCCGAAGCGGGAGTGAAGACCTGCGGCTCAGCGGGGCGGATGCTCAGAAGCTCCTCGTACGTGGTCGAGAACGCGCTGGGCGCGTCAGGGTAGTCGAATGGATAGATGGACACAGTCTTGGTGCCACCCGTGAGATTGACGAAAACGTGCCTCCACGGCCTGTCAGGAAGCGCGGGAGAGGGCATATAGCGGTCATCAAGGCCAAAGAAGCCGCTGTCTGCGATGAAGATAAGAAGTCGATCCAGTTCCCCCTCTTCGAGGTAGCCGATGGTGACCGCCCGGTCGATGCCCACCCTGGGATCCTGATCCTCCGTCGCAAAGACCACCAGACCGTCGCCATACACCATCACCTCAGGCACGTGCCTGCCCGGAGAGGGAGGTTTCAATCCCCCGAATGTGTCGGCTTCGATAACCAGCGCCTCCGCGCGGTGATCGTACTCCAGCGAGACAGGGGCAACGGATGAGGGGGTGGCTTCTTGTATCGGTCCGGCGCAAGCGGCCAAGACCAGAAGCAACGTCGTGAGAGCTGCGGTTTGCTGGGTTCTCGTCACGTTGAGCGCCAATGAACAAGGGAGGGGGTGGGCTCGACATCGCACTTGCGCGCCGGCCCACCCCTTCGTAGTCTACATCGGCGGCGTGATGCCGAGCGGCTGGTTGACGTCGCTGATCTCCATCGAGAAGTTGAACGCGCCGCTCTCTCCCTCACAATCTGCCTGCGCGCTCATCTGTCTCTTCACGGGATATCTTCCGTCCACAGCCACCCAGATGTCGTCCTCCACCGAGGCGACACTACAGCCAATCGTGAAGGCCCCCCAGGACGCAGACTCCGCGCTGCGGTAGTGGTCGCACGCAACCCCGTTCACCGTCTCCTGCCCGGCGTACTGTACGTCCTCCGGATCTCCCACGAAGAGGGCGTCCCACCAGTAGAGCATGCTGAAGGCATCGAAGACGTCCAACAGCGACTCGTCCATGACAGGGACCTCCTGCCAGGCCTCGTCGCCCTCACGCATCCACATCTTGGTCTGCTCCTCGATGTAGATCATCTCCATGGCGGTGACCGTGCCATCGGAAGTGCTGGAGAACTTCAGGTGTTCCGCCTTCGTGGGCAAGGCCTGGCGCCGCCCCTCGATGTCGAGCACCATCTCCTCAGCACTACCCGCCATCGTGCTCAACCCATCGATGTGAAGCGTGTAGGCGTAGGAGTTGAGGCCGTCCAGGGCATCCACGTCCAGATCGAAGGGCAACTCCTCTTCCGGCGGGGTCTCGGCCTCAGGCTCGCCGCAGTCCTGGGGACAGGTCTCCTGGTTCTCGGCCCCCTCGCACACGCCGTCTCCACAGATTTGCTCGCCGGCCGCTGGCTCCTCTGCGGGAGGAGCCGAGGCCTCAGGGGTCTCCTCCTCCGAAGGTACCACATCACTCACGCCCGGAAGCCCAGGCAGCGAACAGGCCATGGTGAGTGATACCAGGAGCATCAGACTCATCGCCATGGTCAACACTCTTGCTCTCGTATCCATTCTTGGTCCCTCCTTTACCCTCAATGGGTATTCCGTCGCGCACATGCCATAAGCTGTTCCATACAACTGTCGAAGTGAGTCGTCGAATCAGGCAGAGCCTGCCAGCCACCGATGTTTGGTGGCATCAGGCTACAACAGGCTACCTAGGATGGTATCAGTCCTCTGAGCAGAAGCAGTCCACCTATGGCGACCACCCCGCCCAGGGCGCACAAGAGGCACACCTTGGCCCACGGTCTCGATCTGCCGCTTCCCTTGAGCAGCAAATAGATCCCAACAACCAGGCCTACAGGGGGAACGAGGAATGACAGAACATAGATCAGCAACTCGGGGCGCCGTTCCCACTCCACGAGCAGAGGGCTCGCGTTGAAGATCGAGGAATAGGTTCCACTGATAATGCCGATCAAGAGGGTGAGCACGAAGTTCCTGATGGTGACCCCGCCGTACAACAGGAGCGCGCTCAAGGTGAAGACCACCGTGAGCTGTGTGTTGATGGAGCGATCAAGGGTCTGAATAACGCTGTGGTTCACCACATCCTCGATGGGAGAGCCAGCGTACCGCTTGCTATTCTCTCGGATGCGATCGAAGACGACGATGCTGTCGTGGACCGAGAAGCCTATGACCGTCAAGAGAGCCGTGAGGAACAAGCTATCCACCTCCCAACCATGGAGGACACCAAGGATGGAAGCCAGCCCCACGACCACGAGAATGTCGTGAACCATGGCGATAATCGCACACGCGCCATACCGCACCGGATTCGATACATGACGAAAGGCAAAAGAGATGTAGATCAGGATAGCCCCGGCGGCCAGCGCGACCACCATGTAGGCCCGCCTCTGCACCTCGCCCCCCACAGACGGCCCCACAGACTCGAAGCGCAGTTCCGTCAATGTGCCGAAGCGCTTCTCCATCTCGTCCTCAATCGCCATCTTCGTCTCGGAGTCCAGCGTCTTGCTGCGAATGAGGAACACGTTGCCCTGAGAGCTCTGCACGACGGTGTCGCCGAAGCCGTACTCCCCGAAGAGTTCTTTCACTTGGGCAGGGTGGACAGCCGCACTTTCTCCAAACTGCACCTCCAGCATCGACCCGCCAGTGAAATCGATGGAGAAGTTGAGACCGAAGAGGATGAGCGAGATCAACCCCGGCACGACCACGATGGCCGATATGAGATAGTACCAATAGCGCTTGCCAACTATGTCGAGCATCTCTATCCTACACCCCGAACCAACGGTGGTGCTTGACCACATCCAAGTCTATGATCAGACGCAAGAAGGTGCGGGTCACGATGATCGCCGTGAACATACTCACTACCACTCCCAGCCCCAACGTCAGCGCGAACCCTTTGACGACAGACGCACCGAAGTAGGAACCAAACCAGAACAGAATCGCACAAGTGATGAGGGTGGAGAAGTTGGAGTCGCGAATCGACGGCCACGCGCGACTGAACCCCTGCTCCACGGCCAGGCGCAGGCCCTTGCCAGCACGCAACTCCTCCTTCATGCGTTCGAAGATCAGGATGTTGGCATCCACAGCCATGCCCACCGACAGTATGAAACCTGCAATGCCGGGCAACGTCAGCACCACCGGGATGAACTCGTAGAGAGCCACCACGACGACAGCGTAGATCACCAGCGCTACATCGGCCAGCAAACCAGGGAAGCGGTAGTAGAGGAGCATGAACACGATTACCGTGGTCAACCCTATGAGTCCAGCGAGCAGACTCTTTTGCAAAGAATCCTCGCCCAGCGTCGGCCCCACGGTGCGACTGGTCTCGACCCGTAAGGGAATGGGCAGCGCTCCATACCGAAGCCGAATCACTATGTCTTCCGCTTCCTCCGGCGGGAAGCCGCCTTCTCTGGTGATGCGCACTTTGCCGTCGGGAATGGCCTGGTTAATGGTGGCACAGCTCACCACCTCTTTGTCCAGGACGATACACATCAACTGCCCCACGTTCCCCGCGGTATAAGCCGCAAAGAGCGCAGCTCCCTCATCGTTGAGCTGGAAGTGGATCTCGATCAGCCCCAGTTCGCCGAAATCCATGGCGGCCCCAGTCAGGTGACGCCCGGTCAAGATGGTCTGGTAGACCGGCCCCTCGGGCTCGACCGACACCGAAGGCGTGAGGGGAACGGTTGGCGTCAACTCTGGCGTCGCCGTGATCATCACGGTAGGCGTGACGGGCGTGGCCAGCGAGACCTCCTCGGTGGTCGTGACCACCGCCCCAGGAATCAGATAGTCATAGCCAGCATGGATGAACTCCAGAAGCCCAGTCTCGCCAAAGGTCTCGATGGCCCGCTCAGGGTCTTCGATTCCGGGCAGTTCGACGATGATTCGCCTGCTACCCGAGAGCTGAATCAATGGCTCGGATACGCCCAGACCGTTGACCCGCTGCTCGATGATCGCCCGAGTCGCCTGCATGGCCGCAGCGTCCACCGTCTCCTCGGCCGGGAGATCGGCTTCGAGTAGCACCTCCAGACCACCCTGAAGATCCAATCCCCTGCGCAGCTCCAGGTCGCGATCCACGTTAATGGGACCCAGGTGGATGTGAATCCCTGGATTGCCGGGTAGATCCACCCAGGCCGCTCCCAACGCCAGCACTATGATACAGCCCAATAGGGCCACAGTTCTATGCCTGTCGGTGAACACTCTCACTTCCTCGTCTTGCTTCAGTCAACGGCGCCAATTATAGTCGGTGGCCTCTGGAGTGTCAAACCCCACAACTAGACGATCTTCTCTCTCACTGCACCGCTCACATAGTCCATGACCCACACAACCACGGTGATCGCCCACACAGCGACGCCTGCTTGCTTGTAGCGCAGCAAGTTGACCCACTGGATGAGCAGGAAGCCAACGCCGCCCCCGCCCACCATACCGATCACCGTTGACATCCGCACATTGATGTCCCAGCGGTAGATGGTGAAGGCCAGGTACGGAGGAACGATTTGGGGCACGACGGCGTACACGATGGTCTGGAGGGCATTCGCGCCGGTGGCCCGAATAGCCTCGATGGGGCCTGGATCTATGCTCTCCACTTGCTCAGAATAGAGCTTGCCCAGGGCGGCAATCGAATGCATGCCCAAAGCCAAAACTCCGGCGAAGGGACCGATGCTGACCCAGACGGCGAAGATGATCGCCCAGATGAGCGGCTCAATGGAGCGCACGATGTTGAAGAAACCCCTGACCGCGAAGTAGATGATCACGGTGCCCCGGTGGCCGCCCGTCAAATTCCGCGCCCCCAGGAAGCTGAGGGGCACAGCGATGAAGATGGCAAAGCTGGTCGCCATCAGCGCCAGGAACACGGTCTCTATCATCTTTTCGAACACGACCCTGGCCGTCTCACTGGGGTAGGGCAATCCAACGCTCCACCTCAACTCCGCCTCAACCTGCTGCAATTCCTCGGACTCAGCCACCTCGGGTACCGAAATGCCCAGCACGAAGTGTCCGTTCTCGTCCGAGTCGAAATGCTGCAACGACCTCTGGGTGCCTACCGGTGGGGTCCACCTCAGGGTGCCCCTGGTGTTGGGCCTGAAGTTGAAGCCCTCAACGGAGAGAGGCTCGCCAGGCGAGCCACAGGTCTGCGACAGCACGAGGTATGGTTCCGACTCGCTCCTGGTTGCCTGGGCAGGGGACGGGTCCCCACACGGTAGCAGGAAGCCGGCGTAGGCGCTCTGGTACGCCCTGTCCCGCGACAGCAGATCCGGCTGGATGATCTGCGTCACAATGTGCACGATGTCCGGCGCCCCCGTCACCAGCGTCTGCAGATCGATCTCCGTCACCCGCCAGCCATACGAATAGACGATGATCGCCACCAAGAGCACCCCCACGAAACGCCACGAGGACAGGAGGCCCCGCGGCCTACCCTTCATGTCCTTCCCTTCCTGATCACTCACTGCCGGGGTTCCTCCTATCGTATCTCTACCTGGATGGCATCCTCGCCGTAGATCTCCTTGAAGCGGTCGTCGTCTATGTCCGTCGGCAGGCCCTGGAACACCACCTCACCGTCCTTGAGAGCGATCATGCGGGTGGCATACGCCCGTGCCAGGCTGAGGAAATGGAGACTGCACAACACAGTCACCCCGTCCTCTTTGTTCAACTGTTCAACGTATCTGAGGATGGAGTGTGACGTAGCTGGGTCGAGACTGGCTACCGGTTCGTCGGCCAGGATCAATCTGGGGTCCTGCATCAAGGCACGGGCGATACCGACTCTCTGTTGCTGTCCCCCGCTCAGTTCATCGGCTCGCTTCTGGGCCTGGTTCAGAATCCCGACCCGCTCCAAGCAACCTAGAGCTTTGTCTACGTCCTTCTTCGGAAAGCGGCCCACCGCACTTCGCCACGGATTGACATAGCCGAGCCGACCTGAAAGCACGTTGGTCAGCACAGATGAGCGCTTGACCAGGTTGAACTGCTGGAAGATCATGCCTATGCGGCGCCGTACCTTGCGTAGCTCCTCGCCAGATAGTTGGGTGACGTCAACCCCGTCCCAGATGATACGCCCCTCCGTCGGCTCTATGAGCCTGTTGATACATCTCAGCAGCGTGGACTTGCCGGAACCGCTCAGCCCGATGACGACCAGAAACTCTCCATCCTCAACGGTGAAACTCACGTTCTTGAGCGCCACAGTGCCACCGTCGTAGACCTTGGTTAGGTTCTGTATGTCAAGCATGACGCCCCCCTCCCACCACGCCGTCCGACGCGATACGCCTGGACGACGACTCCGTTGCCATATCTGTGTCTATAGTAGATTGGGCAGAGGGAAACCCCTGCCCAATCTCGACTCCATGCACACCACACCAACCCAGGAAGGGCCAGGTCCTTGTGCCACTTGGTGCTACTCGAGGATATCCTCCTCCGTCCATCCCAGAATGTTGATGGCGTTGCGAACAGGCTCGTAGTAGCTGTCGTCCACCTTGCCGAAGCCGGTGATGTCGTAGAAATCCGCGTCGGCCAGCACGGCGTGCCCCTCTTCCGTGGCCGCGTAGTCGATCAGCGCCTGGACTATGGTGTCCCTCATGTCGCTGGGGAAATCGCTCACGAAGCTAACCGTGTCGTTGGGGATGCGCTCGCTGAGGGCCAGGATCATCACGTCCTCCACAGCCTTGGGGTTAGTGGCCATGGCCGCGACACGCGCGTCGCGGACCATCAAACCGCCTTGCCACACGTTGTAGCTCCCGTCTTCCTGCTCCTCAATGGTGAAGTCGCCCCCGGGCTCAGGCGGCTCTCCTTCGGTCCAGTCCTCCACCGAATCGCCAGGCGGCGAGAAGAAGCAGGTGCCGAAGTCAGCGGTACCGTCCAGCACGGCCAACACGGCCTGCGGGTGGCCTCCCGCCTCGACCGTCTCGCCAGGTGTGATGCCCTCCAAGCTCAGCAACACCGTCGGCCACAGATATCCAGACGTGGAGGTCAGGCTGGGCGCGGCCCACTTCTTGCCTTCCAGGTCCGCCAGCGATGTGATGCCGCTGTCCCGGCGGACGACGAACTCGGTCCAGTATGCCGTGCGCCCGTAGCGAATGGTGGCCAGGGCCACGTCCACGCCGCACTGGTCACGGGCCAGCACGTAACCCAGCCCGGGGATGAAGGCCACGGTGTCGCCTTCGGCAGTACACATGGCTTCGATGGTGGCCGCATAGGAAACGGGGACTGAGACATCGAAGTGGATCCCCGTCTTCTCGGTGATCCAGTCGGTCATGGCCTTACCCCCCGACTCGATCACGGCCACGTCCACCGAAGGAACGAACATCAGCTTGACCGGGTTCTCGGCGGATCCCAGCTCCGCCGGCGGCGCCGCGCAGCCGCTCAACAGAACGGGCGTCAAGAGCAGGGCCAACCCCATCACAAGCAGTAAGTACTTCTTCATTTCTTTTCCCTCTCACCCTTTCCCTTTCCTTGCCAGCGTTTGCTCTCGTATCCTAGAGCTTGAACGTGCAACACTGCGGTCAGCAACCTGTCCCTCGATATCACCCCCCTTCTCCATCGGAATCCTGGCCACTCAAACCAACCCATTACATTGATACACCGGACCTGCCGACCGTTGCCATATCATACCATAGCTGTGTCGGTGACACAACCTCGCACCATCACGCACGCACAGCATGAAGCGCTCTCGGCCACACCCCCGCCTCGGTCAGGCGCTCATCAACCTTGTGGGCGATCTCCCCCAAAGGCACTTTTACGCCCTGGTCTCCTCTTCATACACACGTGTCCACGCTGGGCATGTGCTTAGGGCCGGTTGGTCTATTGGGCTACAAGGATAGTATAGTAATCCCTTTGTAGAGATGCAAGGTAGTCGTACTAGTAGGACCGTGGATTAGTGGACGGCGGGATGGCCCGTGGCCTCTGAAAGCTATGTGTCGTAGGCACACCTGTAGACTGCCCCAACAGGTAGAGGTGGCGGAGAGCCGCTGTTGATGTGTCTGCCTGGGGACACGATGTGGACAAGAAGGCCAGTGCGAGAGCCCAGTGATCGAAGTGGTGTGGACAAGTGGACAGGTTGTGGAAAGAGCCGCGGCTGGGAAGTGCTCGTCGGGAGCGACAACGGGAATGGCTGGATAGCCCCAGGGTTATCCCCATTCAAGCGAGGTTATCCACATAATCGTGGCACTTTTCCACAGCGGGGGTGCTACACAGCAACGCTGGTGTACAGAGTTCCCTTGATAGCCAGCACGTCACGGCGCAGTTGGTCATCCTCTTCTATCTGGCGCGCGATCTTGTCGTGGCCGTGGATAATCGTAGTATGGTCGCGGTTGCCGAGCACCGATCCTATCTGCGCGAGCGAGCTGTTGGTCTCCTCGCGGCTGAGGTACATGGCTACCTGGCGAGCGAGCGCGAGGTCTTTGGTGCGGCGAGAGCCGCGCAAGTCGTCCTCCTGGAAGCGGTAGAAGTCGGCCACGGCGGCCACTATCTCGTCGATGGTGGGCGGTTGCTGGGGCGAGAGTGTGTCTGCGAGAGCTTGAGTGGCGAGATCGACGGACAGCGCGGAGAACGACATGCGGGTGAAGGCCAGCACACGGTTGAGGGCGCCCTCGAGTTCGCGGATGTTGCTTTGGAACTTGTGCGCAATGAGATCTAGGACCTCGTCGGGCACGTCCGCGTGGAGCCTTTCAGTCTTGAAGCGAAGGATGGCGATGCGGGTCTCGAGGTCGGGCGGTTGAATGTCGGCGATAAGGCCCCCCTGGAAGCGAGAGCTGAGACGCTCCTCCAACGTAGGGATGGACTGGGGTGGACGGTCGCTGGAGATGACGATCTGTCTCTTGAAGGAATAGAGGGCGTTGAAGGTGTGAAAGAACTCCTCTTGAGTGCTCTCCTTGCCAGCGATGAACTGAATGTCGTCCACCAGGAGAATGTCGACCTGGCGATACTTGGCTCGGAACTCGTCTGTGGTCTGGTTACGAATGGAGTTGATCAGGTCGTTGGTGAAGGTCTCTGAAGAGACGTAGAGTACGTCGGCATTGCGTGTGAGCGCGAGGTTGCCGACGGCGTGGAGGAGATGGGTCTTGCCCAGACCGACGCCGCCGTGTATGAAAAGAGGGTTGTAGCTTTCCCCGGGGTTCTCAGTGACCGCAAGTGCTGCGGCGTGAGGGAGCCGGTTGCTGCTGCCAACGATGAAGGTATCGAAGGTGTAGTGTGGGACCAGCAGTGGGGCGGGAGAGTGGTCTTCGGAGTCGGCGGGCGCGTCGTCCAGAAGCGCTGACGGGGGCGCGGATTGCTGTTCTTCTTGGAGTCTGGATTTGACTACGAACCTGACCTCGGCGGTCTGGTTGGTGAGTCCGATGAGGGTCCTCTTGATGATCGTGAGGAGGCGATTCTCCAGCCACTCTTTGGCGTACGTGTTGTGTACGCCGATGATGAAGGTGCCCTCTTCGTAGGCGATGGGGAAGGTGTTGCTGATCCACGTGTCATACGTGGCCTTGGTCATCTGCAGTTGCAGTTCGCCCTTGGTCGCTTCCCACACTCCTTTGAGATCCATGATCCCTCCGAGTCGTCGTCGCCGCCTGCGCCTGGGCATCACTCATCGGTGAGCTGTACGATCACACTTCAAGGGTATATGAACAATGCTCGGCAGGTCTCCCTGGAGATGGTCGCCCTCCAGACGGTGTACCCGAGCCCCGGAATGGAACCGAGCGCTTCTGATGCCGGATCGAACAGAAGAAGGTGGCTCAGGTATTGGAGCCCCGGTACGGGAGCCGAACAGCGCGGCTGCCATAGGCCCTGCTATGCGTGTCCAGAGGCGGTCTTTCGGGCCACTGACTGTCATGCCCGTCAGGCGAGGAAGTTGCGCGATAGCCCGGGCTCGGTACAGTCACGTGGGAAGACAGGTCGATTCAGCCCTACTCAGGAACACACCGTCCGTATTGTAGTCGACCCGTGGGCATCATGCAATCCCACGGGGTTCGTGAAGGCGGCCGGGAAGAGCAGAGACGAAACGTCACGTGGTGGCAGGGACACTATATGTAGTAACCAGCGCCGGCTGCAGGGCTAGTGATGGTGGTGCCGATGCTTGGCTGGTCGGCTGGCCAAGAAACGCAAGTTTAAGGAACCTTATGGAAAGCTAGCGGCGGTTTGGCGGGAAGGGCATTCTCTGCTAGAATCCACGCTGCACCAAGTCACGTGGAGTGAGGTGGAGGATGGATCTGGCAGAGATGATTCGGGATGTCCCAGATTTCCCCAAAGAGGGGATCGTGTTCAAGGACATCACAACGCTGATCAAGGAGCCACAGGCCTTCAAGCAGGTGGTGGACATTCTGGCGGAGCACTACGCTGATCAAGAGATCGACCTGGTGGTGGCAGTGGAAGCCAGGGGATACATCTTCGGAGCACCCGTGGCCTACCAGCTTGGGGCTGGCTTTGTCCCGGTCCGCAAGGTTGGCAAGCTGCCTGCGGAGACGGTCCGTGAGGAGTATGAGCTGGAGTACGGCACGGACTCTGTGGAGATGCACCGGGACGCGATCCAGCCCGGGCAGAAGGTGCTGATCGTGGACGATCTCATCGCCACGGGTGGCTCAGCCGCAGCGACCGCGCGGCTTGTGGAGCGGCTGGGGGGTGAGGTGGTGGGCATTGCTTTCCTCATCGAGCTGGCCTTCCTGAGAGGTGTGGAAAAGCTCAAAGGATACGACGTCTTCACCGTGATCGAGTACTAACGTCATATCGTAGGCTGGAGCTCCGGTCAGCCGTGCTCTGTGGACAAAATGTGGATATCCCTGGCCAACACCCGAGTCATGGCCAACGGCCCGGTGCGTAGGTTTCGGGCGCAGGTACCGCGGTCATCCTGAGACAGGGACTTCAAATCGGCACGGGACTGCCGGCGGGGAGATGAGATTGGCGCCTCAGTCGGATCGGTTTTGACTGAGGCGCTTGTGCGCTACCGCCTCGAGGACGACTGCTTTGGCAGTCTGGGGATGAGCCAGGAGAGAAACGCGTCGTCGCTCCGTGTCTGGAGGAGGACCTTCCCCGGGCCGCTCAGATCGACGACCAAGCCTTCGCCGCTGAAGAGGGTAGATTTCATGCCGCCGATCCTCTTGACGCTGAAGCCCATGCCCTCGGTGAAGGCCACCAGATGGCCCGTGTCTACGGTTTGGCCTTCGCCCGCTGCCAGTTCCATCTCGTGTATGGCCCCGTAGCTGGAGAGGATCAGCGTGCCAACCCCGCTGCACTTGAGCATGATGAGGCCTTCTCGCGCGAAAAACGTCTGCGCCCCGCTCCACTTGGTGTCGATGTCGACCCCATCGGAGGAGCCGACGTAGGAGCCGGACTGCACCATCAACGTCTCATCCCGCAACTCGATGACAGCCATGTCACCGGGTAGGGCGGGGGCCAGCATGATCTGCCCTGCCTGCGCAGAGGCGCGATAGGTGTTCATGAAGAAGCTCTCTCCGCCGAGGACGGAGCGCTTGAGTGCACCCATCAGTCCCCCTTTGGCCTTCGTCTCGATGGCTACGTCAGGGGACATGCTGACCATGGCGCCTGCCTCTGCCTGGACGGATTCGCCGGGATCCAGGCTGACTACGGCCAGGGCGTATGATGGACGATATGTGATCTCAACCTGCATCTCCACACCTCCTGAAGAGCCATCTTGGTCCAGAAGGGATCTGCGTCGCTACTCGTCTTCCTTCTCGCGTGGATCCTCCACACGGCAACTCCTGGCCATTCAAGTGGAAACGCCCATCCTGGGCAGGATGACGCGCATCAGAACAAACCACGCGATGAAGCCCGCAAATACCACTAGTTGGGTAGCGGAAACGTCTAGCATCAAGTACCTCCGCCTTCCATTATACCTGGGCGGCCAGCCCACTGCAAGACACGGTATGCGCGGCGATCCCGGCATTCCGCGACGATGTTCCCTTCTGTCGAACGCGGCTCCGCCCAGAGTCGTTTGCCAATGCACATCAGTGACCCGGCTGTCGGCCTGGCTCACCAGGGATGAGGCAGAGCAACTGAGCCAACGCACGGCACATGTCTCCGCCATCTGGCTGGATCGGTCGGTCTCCGCCGCTCAGTAACGCTCTCGAGCCATCGTCGGACTCAACTCGACCTCTCTGATTCTAACCAAGGGTGCCATCCTGGTCACGAGAGTTTCCCTTTTGCCAGAGCCTGTGATAGAATCCGTTGGAAACCAAAGGAGGAAAGGACTGCCAGATGGGGGAGAAGATTGGGGTCTTCGTCGCCTGGCCCTACGCCAGCGGCGATCGGCACATGGGTCACGTGGCGGGAGCCTATCTCCCGCCAGACATCTTCGCTCGCTATCACCGCCTGCGGGGGAACGATGTGATCATGGTCTCAGGCTCCGACTCCCACGGCACCCCCATCACCATCGCTGCCGAGCAGGAGGGCATCTCGCCCGAAGAACTGTTCCTCCGCTACCACCGCCGCTTCTTGGAGGGTTTCGCAGAGCTGGGGCTGAGCTTCGACCTCTTCACCCACACCGACACCAAGAACCACCACGACGTATCGCAGGACATGTTCCTCAAGCTCCTGGAGAACGGCTACATCCACAAGGACGTGATGAGGCAGTTGTACTGCGAGCAAGAGCAGCGCTACCTGCCCGACCGTTACGTGGAGGGGACCTGTCCCCTCTGCGGCTTCGACAACGCAAGAGGCGATCAGTGCGACAATTGTGGACGTCCCCTGGACGCCACCGAGTTGATCGAGCCTCGCTGCAAGTTCGACGGCAGCACCCCGGTGGTCAGGGAGACGGAGCATTTCTTCCTCGACCTTCCCGCCTTCTCCGACCGTCTCACGGAGTGGCTGGAGGACAAGGACTACTGGCGCTCCAACGTCCTCAACTTCACGATGAACATGCTGAGGGATGGACTTCGCCCGCGCCCTATCACGAGAGACATGGAATGGGGCATCGACGTCCCGGTGGAGGGGTACGAGGACAAATGCATCTACGTATGGTTCGAGGCGGTGATCGGCTACCTCTCCGCCAGCATCGAATGGGCCAAGAACCAGGGCCAACCGGAAAGGTGGCGTGAGTGGTGGCAGCAGCCGGCCCGTGGGTACTACTTCATCGGCAAGGACAACATCCCCTTCCACGCTATCATCTGGCCCGCCATGCTCATGGGCTACGGCGACCTGAACCTGCCCTACGACGTACCGGCCAACGAGTACCTCAACATGGAGGGGCAGAAGCTCTCGGTGAGCCGTAACTTCGCCGTGTGGCTCCCTGAGTATCTGAGCCGCTACGACCCCGATCCTTTGCGTTACTATCTGACCGTCAACGCACCGGAGAATCGGGACACCGACTTTTCCTGGTATGACTTCTGGCGCAAGAACAACGACGAACTGCTGGCTACGTGGGGCAACCTGGCCCACCGTGTTCTCACCTTCACCTACCGCAATTTCGACCAGAAGGTGCCGGACCCCGGAGAGCTGACGCCGGGGGATCTGGCCATCCTCCAGAAGGTGGAGGGAGCCTTCGAGCCTGTCGGCGACCTGATCGGCAAGGCCCACTTCAAGGCGGCGCTGGCCGAGGTTATGGCTGTGGCTCATGAAGCCAACCGCTACCTGGACGAAAAAGAGCCCTGGAAGGTGATGAAAGAGGATCGCCGGGCTGCGGCCACCACCATCTACGTGATGCTAGGGGTCATCAACTCCCTCAAAGTCCTCTTCTATCCCTTTCTACCCTTCTCGTCTCAAAGGCTACACGAGTACCTGGGATGTGAAGGCAGCCTGATGGGAGAATCGCGCATAGAGGCCTTCGAGGAAGATGGAAAGACGCATGAGGCACTGGTCTACGATCCTCCCACGGCCAAGGTCTCCTGGGCCCCCAGCTCCATGCCGGCTGGGCAAGTCCTCAACAAGCCGGAACCCTTGTTCAAGAAGCTGGACGAGAGTGTGGTGGAAGAGGAACTCGCTCGGCTGGGGTAGTGACGGGCGGGAAGGAGCTACCCCATGAAAGTCTGGGCCTACGTATTCATCAGCACCAAGCAGCCCCGCAAAGTGGTTCAGACGATACGTCGGATACCTGGGGTGGCCAAGGCCGACGCCCTCTTTGGCACACCCGACGCGATTGCCATAGTGGAGGGCGAGGACATCGCCTCGATGGACGCCGTGATCGACCGTATCGTCGAGGTGCCCGAGGTGGACGGCACCGACTCCAAAGTGGCTCGCTGGATCACGTAGATCGAGGTGAGCGGCACCCTCGGCCATAGCCCGACCTTCAGGCCGACCAGCCAGGATTGGAATCCGACTCCAAGGCAAAGAGCAAAGGGCCAGGGTAAGTCTTCCCTGGCCCTTGACGTTGAGCGCCACCTAAGACCTACTGCTCAGTGATCACGCCCTGGGCGTCCACCTCGCCCGCCCACTGGAAACCGCTCTCCTGGTTGACCACCGATATCTCGTAGATGGTGTTCTCCGGCAACACCACCGGATAGGAGACGGTGACCACCCAATCGCCCGCGGAGTACTGGTAGGTCTCGCCGCCAACGATTCCCTCCGGCGTGAGGCGTTCCTCCACCCAGGCCAGGCCTGCCCCAAGCCCAGTCTGACCATGCTGCTCGCTGACGTAGAGCAGCGCCTGGTCCCGCGCCAGCAGAGCATTCTCGGGAGCTTCTGGCACCTGGCCTGAGCCGTCCGCACGGCCCTCCCACTCGAAGCCGGTGCTCTGGTTGGTCACCGCCACATGGTACACCGTCCATTCCGGTGCTACCACAGCGTAGGAGACCTTGACCACCCAATCCCCCGCTGTATACTGCCACTGAGAGCCACCGACCACGCCCTCAGGCGTCAGGCTCTTTTCGGTCCACGAGGCCGACTCTGCGGGCGCTTCGTCGAAGTGCTCGCGAACGAAGACCACCGCCGCGTCCCGGGCGGCAGCTACCTCAGCCGGAGCTTCGGCTTCAGCAGATACATCCGGGGGCACCGAGCTACCGCAGCCCACCACATTCGCCACCATCACTACCAGCAGTAGAGAGAGCAAAGCACGCTTCACCATCTCGACCTCCGTCCCCTGACTCTCGTCCGGTCAAGGGATTCCCTCCGTGTATTTGCCTTGCGGCCACTAGACAGACGCAGATCGATGTTCAAAGGTTCCCTCGTCTGTCCAGGTTCAAGTATAGTTCAGAGCAGCATCATCGAGGTCAAAAACCTGTAACGAAGCGGTGCAGGATATGGCTCTGTAGCATCAGTCGGGTATCAGCGCGGGGAAACGGGAAGGCCTCAAGAAGCTAAGGTGGTTCAGACCATACGTCAGATACCCGGGGTGGCCAAGGCCGACGCCCTGTTTGGTAGACCTGACGCGATTGCCTTAGTGGAAGGCGAGGACATCGCCTCTATGGACGCCGTGATCGACCGTATCGTCGAGGTGACTGGGGTTGACGGCACCGACTCGAAGGTGGCGCGCTGGATCACGTAGATCGAGCTGAGCGGCATCCTCGGAAATAGCCCGACCTTCAGGCGGGCCAGGCAGCGGTCGAATCCGGCCGCAAGGTGACAAGCAAAGGGGCTGTCCCGAAAGTCCGCGGCAAGCACGTGGTGGATAGCCGTCGGTGAGTTGATTGCTGGTGCGCTCCTGCTGGGGCGGGATTACAGATTCCCCTCTGGTCCGCGGTCCGCCGGATTTGTAATCCGGCGGCAGCCGCCCAAAGGAGGGATGAGGCGCGTATCCACGCTGCTGGGCTGGCGTCCGTACCACCGCGGCGCTCTGATGGGTTTGGCCATGCTGGGGGGGGCGATGCTTCTGGGACGGCCCCGGTTCGTAGAAGCGTGACCACCGTAGTACACTCTGGACGTAGTGGATCCTGGCCAAGGTCCGAGACCTTCTCCAGGGTGTGACTGAGAGGCCACAGTGAAGAAGCGACTTTTCGCCATTGACGCCGTGCGTGGCTGGGTGATGATCTTCATGGCCCTGGACCACGCCATGCTCTTCACCTACTACCACATCTCCGCCGAACTCTTCCAGGGCCGGCGTCCCGATCCTATGCCCGATACCCTGCACTACCTGACCCGCTTCGTCACCCACTATTGCGCCCCCACCTTCAGCTTTCTGGCAGGGCTCAGCATCGCCCTCCATGCCCTGTCTCGCCGGTCCACAGGGCTCAGCGAGGGCCAGATCACCCGCAAGCTGGTCACCCGGGGGCTGCTCATCATCGCCCTGCAACTGACCGTCGAGAACTTCATCTGGGGCTTTGGCCCGAGCAGCGGCAGCGCCCTGATCGACTTGGACGTACTGGCCTGTATCGGGTCGGGGATGGTGATCCTGGCCTTCGCCCGCCGCCTGCCCTTGCCGGTCCTGGCCGGCGGCTCCCTCCTCCTTCTGCTGGTGATGCCCCTCTTGCTCAGCGCCTTCCCTCTTCTCCCGGGCGGCGACCAGCCCCTGCTGGAGATCCTGCTCCAGCCCAGCGACCAGGGGTGGATTACCGTGTACTATCCCATCCTGCCGTGGCTAGGGGTGATGGGCCTGGGTTGCGCCTGTGGCCGCTGGCTAGGCGAGAGGCCGGAGAGAACCACGAGGTTCTTCCTCGCGCTGGGGGCCCTCCTGCTGGCCGCCTGGCTGCCGGTGCGTCTGGCGGCGGGGAGCTATGGCAATCTGGTCCCCTATCAGGGCGGGGGCTGGCGGGATTTCTTCCTGATGTCCAAGTACCCGCCGAGCCTGGCCTTCCTGACCTGGACCCTGGGCGGGATGTCGCTGGCCCTCGCGCTCCACAGTCGCCTGGAGAAGAGGCTCAGCTCCACCCGCTTCTTCGGATTGGTCACCCTTTTCGGCCAGACTCCCCTCTTCTTCTACATCGTCCACCTTCAGTTGTACAAGACTCTGTCCTTGATACTACCGCGCCTGACAGGCAGCCTGGCGGCGGGCTACCTCACCTGGCTGCTGGGCCTGTTCTATATGATGATCCTCTGTCGGCTGTATCAGGCGCTCAAGCAGAGATACCCCCACAGCGTTCTCCAGTACATTTAGGACCACCCCCCTCCCCCCTTGTACAGACCGGAGGCATGGGTAACGGGTGTTCGGAGACACAGGTAACACTTCTTGGCCTCCGCCCCACGATCCCTATCCGGTCGTGGACTTCCCTCCGCGTATTTGCTTTGTGACCACTAGACAGAGGCGGATCGAGGTTCAAGGGTTCCCGGACTCTTGCCCTGTGCATCGTGGTTGCGCGCCCTCTGCCTTCTCGTCCAACTCTCCTCTTTCCCGGGCGGGCGCCCAACGCACCGGACCTCGCGAGCTAATCCCCTCGGGCCTGGTGTATCTTCTGGTCGATCTCGGCGACCCGTTCTTGCTGGGCCTCCCAGTAGTCTTGGTCTCGCTGCGCGTTGAGCTCCTCCACCGTCTTGCCCTGCTGTTCCACCCAGGTGTAGTACTTGAGGTTGTGCCACTGATTGCGTGTGCGGCGGGTGCCCTCCTCGATCCAGTCCAGCTTCTGGCCGTGTAAGACGCTGACCAGCCGCACGGCGGCCTCGACTTCGTCCATCGAACCATAGGTTGCGCTCATCTGCTCCATCACCGAATGGTAGCGATCGATGGCGTCGGTGAGGATGGTGACGATCACGTCGCCCTTGCCGAAGCCGTACCACTTGGCCGTCTTGATGGCGCCCAGCACATTGCAGACCCCAGAGATGCCGAAAGTCTGTGCCATCGAGCGCACGCTCTCCTCGGGCACGCCATACCGGTCGATCATGATCCTCCAGCCCGCCTCCTCGGTCAGTAACTGGAGGCCCTTCTTGGACTCGATGTCGTCGATGCACATGATGGCGTCCATGTTCATCACGTTGTGGATCCAGGTGACGTGCTTGTCTCCGATGCCCTGAATGTCGTGCCCGCCGTAGCCGTTCCAGAAGACGGTGGGACACTGGATGGGCTCGAGGGCCACGATCTTGTGGTCCGGCCACTGCTGCTTCAAGCGGTCCCCGGCGGCGATAGTCCCGCCCGAACCCATGGCTGAGACGTAGGCGGCAACCTTGCCGTTGCCAATGCCCTGCTCCTTCAGCTCCTGCGCCAGTTCGAGGATGGTGTTGCCGGTGACGTAATAGTGGAAGCGGTAGTTGCCCATGACCTCGAACTGGTTCAGGATGCGGATGCGCTCCGGATTCTCCGCCTTCAACTTCTTGCTCTCGTCGTAGATCTCTTTGACGTTGGATTCGCACCCCGGGGTGAGGATGAGGCGAGCGCCATAGCTCCGCACCAACTCGAAACGTTCAGTGCTCATCTCTTCGGGAAGGATGACGATAGAGTCGAAGTTCATGCGACAGCCGACCCAGGCCCCGCCGATGCCGTAGTTGCCCGTGGAGGGCCAGATGAGGGAATGAATGGAGGGATCCACCTCCCCGTACAGCTCCTTTTCGATGAGCACAGAGTACGTGGCGCCCACCTTGTGGCTCCCGGTGGGGAAGTCCTTGCTGTACAGCACCACGATGGGGGCCTCCACGTTGGTCAGCTCGGGGGGCAGGACGTAGTAGTAGATGTGGTTGTCATAGTCACGCCAGGTTATGTTGTAGAGGTTGATGGGATCCAGGGGATCCTCCTCCATCATCCTGCGGGCTTCGGCACGGACCTCGGGATCGATCTTCCACGGGTGGAGCATCTCCTCGAAGGTGGGACCGATAACCAGTTTGCTCTCCTCGCTCATGGTTTACTCCTCTATAACGTCAAGGTTGGTCAGATCAAGCGGCGCAAGGCCGCCATGCTCGGCTCGGTCAGTTCGGGTTGGCCCGTGGCGCGGATGGCGCTGTCCACGTCCTTCAGCCCGTTCCCGGTCACCAAGACCACGATCCGCTCCTCGGGGTCGATCTCACCCCGGGCCACCAGCTTGGCCAGCCCGGCGAACCCAGCGGCCCCCGCTGGCTCCGCGAAGACCGCTGCCTCCCGGCCCAACAAACGCATGGCCTCCAGTATCTCCTCATCGGACACGGCGACGTATTGTCCGCCCGTCTCACGCACGGCCCGCAGCGCCTTGACCCTGTCGCGAGGCTGGCCCACGGAGATGCTGTCGGCCAGGGTGTCGGGCACGAGAGGCACGATCTCCTCGCTTCCCTCCTCCCAGGCCCGCACCAGGGGTGCAGATCCCTCGGCTTGCACACCCACCAACCGGGGCAAACGATCGATGAAGCCCAGGGCCAGCAGGTCCTTGAGACCTTTCCACAGTCCACCGATGATACAGCCATCGCCCACGGAGACGAAGATACGGTCCGGGGCCTGCCAGTCCAGTTGCTCACACAGCTCCAGCGCCGCCGTCTTCTTGCCCTCGGAGAGATAGGGGTTGTAGGCCGTGTTGCGGCTGTACCATGGGTACTCTCTGGTCGCCTCCAGACAGAGGTCGAAGGCCTGGTCGTACGTGCCCCTGATCATGATCACTCGAGCACCGAAGATCAGGAGTTGAGCCACCTTGGCCTGCGGCGCGCGTTCCGGTACGAAGATGACACTGTTCAATCCGACGCTGGCGGCCAGACCGGCCAGGGACGACGCCGCGTTCCCTGTGGAGGCACAGGTGATGGTCTTGTAGCCCAACTCCAGCGCCTTGACCACGCCCACGGCGCTGGCCCGGTCCTTGAAGGAGGCGGTAGGGTTGCGGCCATCGTCCTTCAAGTAGAGGTGGGGAAGACCCAGCTTCTCACCTAGTCGCTCCACGTGGTACAAGGGCGTCCACCCAATCTGGAGCGGTGGGCGTGGGCTGTCTTCCTCAACGGGAAGCAGAGGGGCATAGCGCCAGATGGAGTAGTCGTGATTGTCGGCCAACTCCTCCTTGGTCAGGCGGGTGCCGATGAGGTCGTAGTCGTAGACCACGTCGAGGATGCCCTCGTCGCCGTGCCTGGGGCAGACGTAGAGGACCTCATCGGGTTCGTACTCGGCGCCGCAAAGGACGCATTTCAGTCCCAGTATCTGATCCACGACGGCTCCTTGTGCGAGGGTTGTCCACTCACGGTGGGTGCTCTGGCCTCGACGAGGGCTTCAGCTCTCACTACGAACCTGCTCTGGCTTGTAGTGCGCGCTTCAGCGCGTAGCACGGCGGGAGCGATTGCCGCGCACCCTATAGCGAGCCCATGGTGAGGGCCATGAGCGCCTTCTGCACGTGCAACCTGTTCTCGGCGACGTCGTAGATGATGGAGCGGGGACCGCTGGCCACCTCGTCGGTCACCTCGTGGCCGCGGTCCACAGGCATGGGGTGGATGTACAGGGCATCGTTGGTGAGGGCCATCTTCTCCGCGTCGCAGATCCACTCCGGGTATCGTAACGCCTTCTCGATCTCGGCCGGCTTGTCCAGCTCGCCGTCCTTGTAGGCCTGGGGACTCATCCAGTTCCGCGAATAGACGACGTGCGCTCCCTCGTATCCCGCCACCGGGTCGTGGACGATGTCGAAGCCTGTTCCCTGGGCCTTGCAGTTCTCCTTCACGGTGGCCATGACCTCCGGGTCCAGGTCGTACCCTTCTGGATAGGCCAGGGTGACGTCCATCCCCAGACGAGAGCAGATCAGCAGGTTCTCCTGTACCGAGCACCAGGAGCGGGCCAAAGCCCCATGTCCCCACATCATCAACAGACGCTTGCCCTTCAGGTCCTGGCCCAGATGCTCCCGCAAGCCCAAGACGTCGGCCAACCCCTGGCAGGGATGGTATTTGTCGTGGGCCATGGAGATGATGGGGATCTCCGACCAGCGAGCATACTCCCGCAGGAGATCATCGCCCTCTCCGTATGCGCCGATCTTGTCCTCCAGGATGCGGATCCCCAGACCCACAGCGTAGCGGCTCATGACCTTGGCCGCGTCCTCTACGGTCTCTCCCGCCGTGGTGGCTGTCCTGAGGCGCATGGCGCGAGGCTCCAGAAACTGGGCGTGCCCTCCCAACTCCGTCGCCGCGCACTCGAAGGACTGGCGCGTGCGCACCGAAGGGTTGTAGAAGAACATGAAGAAGGTCTTGTGGGCCAGACAGTTGCTGTAGGGGTGAATGAAGCGCTGAGCCTTCATCTCCGCCGCCAGCCGGAGGACCTCCTCTAACTCTTCGACCGCCCAATCTTGTGTGCAGATCAGGTCCTTGCCGTGCAAGTCCATGGCCGTACCTCCAGCTACCGCATGGTGAGGGCCATCACCGCCTTCTGGACGTGCAAGCGGTTCTCGGCTTCGTCGAAGACCACGGACTGCGGGCCGTCGATGATGTCGTTGGTCACCTCGAAGCCGCGGTCACAGGGCAGGCAGTGCATGTAGACCGCGTCCTTATGGGCGAGCTTCATCTTCCCGGCATCGCAGATCCAGTCCTTGTTGGCGTCGAATAGCTCCTGGGTCTTCGCCTCGTCTCTCTCCCCCACGGGCTTCTCGAACATGGACACACCGGTCCAGGCCTTGGGATAGACCACGTGAGCGCCCTCGAACGCCTCGCGCATGTCGTTGGAGATAGCGAACGATCCACCGTAGCGCTCCGCGTAGCCCCGACAAGCACCGAGCACCTCGTCGTCCAGTTCCATGCCCTGGGGATGGGCCAGCACCACGTCCATACCCATCATGGTGGCGGCGATGATCGCACTCTGAGGCACGGCACGGGGCTTGTGGGCACTGGGCGAATAGGCCCAGCTCATCACGAACTTGACACCCTGGTACCCACCGAACTTCTCCTTGACGGTCAAGACGTCGGCCAGGGCCTGGCAGGGATGGTACTTGTCGCACTCCATGTTGATGACGGGGATCTCCGCCCAGTAGGCGAAGTTCTGCTCCAATTCGTGGGCGCGGCCATAGACCCAGCCCACAGGGTCGCCGTAGATGCGAATGGAGATGCCATGCCCCATGCGCGCCAGCACCCGGGCCACATCGGACACCCTCTCCGTCTCATAGGCCCGCTCGTCACCCTCCAGGGCAGGGGCGTAGATCTTCCCCGGATCCAGGAAGTGAGCGTGGCCGCCTAGCTGGGTCATGCCGGCTTCAAAGCTGTTACGGGTGCGCAACGACTGATTGTAGAAGATCATGAACAGGGTCTTGCCCCGCAGGAGGTGGTCGTGGGGCTCGTCCAGGGCAAAGCGTCTCTTCAGATCCAGGGCCGCATCCAAGATGGTCTCCACCTCTTCGCGGCTGTAGTCCAGCAGGGTGAGGAAGTCGCGGCCCTTGAAGCCCTCTGTTTTCATCGCTCCCTCCTTTGTCTCAACGGTTGGTCGGTCCGAAGTGCCGACATTATAAACTCGCCATGGCCGGGTGTCAAACGTCTTAGCGATCAGGCGACACACTCGCCCACGTATTGCGGTCACAGGCCCCCCCTGATATAATAGCGCCTGGGCAAGCGCCATGATCAAGAACGCTACCAGCGGCGAGGTGATCGCCGCTCGGACGAAATGGTGCACCAGTTTCCTGACCAGAGGCCTGGGGTTGATGTTCCACCCGCCGCTCCAGGAGGACGAGGCCTACGTCTTCGCGGAGGGCCGTGAGACCCGGAGCCTCACCACCATCCACATGTTCTTCGTCTTCTTCCCTCTCGCCGTGATCTGGCTCGATGCCGGCAAGCGGGTGGTGGACAAGGTTTTGGCTCGACCGTTCTACCCCTACTACGCCCCCAGCTCGCCCGCCCAGTACTACCTCGAGTGTCACCCTGACACTTTGGCCAAAGTGAAACTTGGAGACCAGCTCGAGTTCTAGCCATTTCTATGGAGCGACACCCCACTGCCGCGGCCGCCACCATTGCTCAGGCAGGCCTTGAATACAAGAGAGCACACAGCACAGTCATCCAAAACACGTGGGAGGAACGATGAGTGACCTTCTCTGGAAGCCATCGGAAGAGCGCAAGAAGCAGACCAACATGTTCGTCTTCATGTGGCACGTCAACGACCGACATGGGAAGGGGTTCACGACGTACGACGACCTCTACCAGTGGTCCATCGAGGACAGCCCTGCCTTCTGGGCTGCACTCTGGGACTACGGGGAGGTGGTTCATAGCCAACCCTACGACCAGGTCGTGGACGACGTACACAACATGCCAGGTGCCCGATGGTTCGAGGGGGCGAAGCTCAACTTCGCGGAGAACCTGCTGCGCTACCGCGACGATCGCGTCGCCCTCAGTTTTCGAGGGGAAGGCCTGCCGACGGTTAGCATGACCTACGCCCAACTATACGACCAGGTAGCCCGGCTGGCGAGCTCCCTGCGCGCGATGGGGATCAAGCCGGGCGATCGTGTGGCCGGTTTCTTGCCCAACATGAGTGAGGCGGTGGTGGCCATGCTGGCCACGACGAGCATCGGCGCCATCTGGTCCTCCTGCTCACCCGACTTCGGCATCAAGGGCGTCCTGGACCGCTTCGGCCAGATCGAGCCGCGGGCCCTATTCACGGCCAATGGCTACAGCTACAACGGCAAGCAGTTCGATTCCCTGGGCAGGATCGCGGAGATACTGAAAGAGCTACCCAGCATCGAGAAGGTGATCGTGGTGCCCTATACGGAAGAAGACCCCGATCCCGCCCGGGTGCCCCATGGTGTGCTCTTCGGGGACTTCCTGGCCGTGGAAGTGGAGGAGATGCAGTTCGAACAGGTGCCCGCGAATCACCCTCTCTACATCATGTACTCCTCGGGCACCACGGGCGTGCCCAAGTGCATCGTCCACGGAGTGGTGGGCACGCTGTTGCAGCACATCAAGGAACTGAAGCTCCACACCGACGTGAAGAGAGAAGACACCATCTTCTACTTCACCACCTGTGGCTGGATGATGTGGAACTGGCTGGTGAGCTCACTGGCCCTGGGCGCCCGCGTGCTACTGTACGACGGCAACCCCTTCTATCCGGACGCCTCGGCCATGTGGCAGATGGCGGAGGAGGAGCAGATCAACATCTTCGGCACCAGCGCCAGCTATCTTGCGGCCCTGGAGAAAGCGGGTGTGAAGCCCGGCAAGTCCTTCGATCTCACACCGCTGAAGGCCGTCCTGTCCACGGGCTCGCCTCTATCGGTGGAGAGCTTCCACTTTGTGTACCGCGACATCAAAGAGGACCTCTGCCTCTCCTCGATCTCAGGTGGCACAGACATCATCTCCTGCTTCGCCCTCGGCAACCCCATGGGCCCGGTATACGCCGGCGAGCTCCAGGTCCGGGGGTTGGCCATGAAGGTGGAAGCTTACGACGAAGAAGGCAAATCCGTCGTCGGGGAGCAAGGAGAGCTGGTCTGCACACTGGCCGCACCCAGCATGCCCATCTACTTCTGGAATGACCCCGACAACCAGAAGTACCAGGATGCCTACTTCGACATGTATCCCGGCATCTGGCGCCACGGTGACTGGATCGAGATCACCGAGCACGGAGGCGTGATCATCTACGGCCGCTCCGACGCCACCCTCAAGCCCAGCGGAGTGCGCATCGGCACCGCCGAGATCTACCGCCAGGTGGAGCTTATCCCCGAGGTGATGGACAGCCTGGTCGTGGGCCAGGACTGGGACAACGACGTGCGGATCATCCTCTTCGTCAAGCTTCGCGAGGGTGTCGAACTCTCGGATGAGCTGCTGAAGAGGATCAAGACCACCATCCGGCAGAATGCGACGCCCAGACACGTGCCCGCCAAGATCATCCCTGTGAGCGACATACCGTACACCATCAGCGGCAAGAAGGTCGAGCTCGCGGTGCGGAAGGTCATCCACGGGCAGGAGGTCAGGAACAAGGACGCTCTGGCCAACCCGCAATCCCTGGACCTCTACGTGGACTTGCCTGAACTCGTGACCTGAGGCTTCGGCGATCCTCGCACGCCAGGTGGCGCCTCTTATGGCGCTCCACGGACCTTACGTCCTTCGCCGACCTCCCTTGTTTCGAGGCCCACCCGTAGGGCAAACTGACAGCTCGCCCTACTCGCCAGCGTGCGGGGTCCCCTCGGCATCATCCTCATTTGAGTGAACCACACCTGTCTGGCAGCATTCGACGCGAGTGAATACGCACGCTTGACGGCATCCGTCGAATCTGCTATACTTTGTGTGTTTCGACGAGGTGCAGCCTACGGCAAATGCGAAGACCAAGTGCTCTGTCGTCGTCGCATGAGGTGGAGGAGCCACTTCAGGATCCTGCCAGGCAAGGATGCCGCCTTGGTGAATCAGAATCGTCAACAGCTCGCTACAACAGGCCAAACGAGCCCTGCCGGGGGTCTGGTTTGGCCTTCTTTGTGCACAAGTAGTATTCGGGTATCTGCACAACCAGAGCACGTAGGGATGAGGGAGATGGCAAGATGAGAGAAGTGACCAGGAGGGATTTCTTCAAGCTGTCTGGTGCCGTGGCAGGCGGCTTGCTGCTCCCCAGTGATCAGGGTGTGATGGAGGAAATCCCGCGGTTCCCTTTGCACAAGAGGATCGGCGAAACGATCACCATCTGTACGTACTGTGGGGTAGGGTGCGGCCAGATTGTGTCTGCAACAGACGGCAAGCTGGTGAATATCGAGGGCGACCCCGATCACCCCATCAGTCAGGGGCATCTCTGCCCGAAGGGCGTCTCCTCGCACCAAGTGGCCACGGTGGGTGAAATGCCTAACCCACACCGTCTCCAAACGGTCAAGTATCGCGCTCCAGGAAGCGATGGTTGGGAAGAGAAGTCCTGGGACTGGGCCATCAACGAGATCGCAGGACGGATCAAGGCTACTCGCGACGCCCACTGGATAGCGGAAGATGCGGAAGGGCATGTCGTCAACCGCACCGAGGCGATAGCTGCTGTGGGAACGGTCTTCGCCAACAACGAAGAGGCCTATCTACTAACCAAGCTGGTGCGCAGCCTGGGTGTCGTTTTCAACGAGAACGAGTCCAGGATATGTGTGACGTCTGCGGTGACAGCCGGCAGCGAGTCGGTGGGCAGGGGTCCCATGACCAATCACTGGATAGACCTGTGCAACAGCGACTGCATCATGAGTATCGGTTGCAATGTGGCTGAGACCTTTCCCGTCTCCTTCAGGTGGGTGGAAGAGGCGAAGGAGCGCGGCGGGAAACTCATCAGCGTGGATCCCCGCTTCACCCGGACATCCGCTGCGGCTGATATACATGTTCCACTAAGAACGGGAAGCGACGTAGCCCTGATTGGGGGCATGATCAACTATACCCTCGAGAACGAGTTGTATCACGACGAGTACGTAAGGGAGTATACCAATGCCAGTTTTCTGATCAATGAGGGGTTCGGCTTCGAGGATGGTCTGTTCACGGGCTGGGACGCAGACAAGGGGAGCTATGACAAGTCCACCTGGCAGTACCAGACTGATGAGGATGGCATTCCCAAGATGGATGAGACGCTTCAAGATGAGTACTGCGTGTTCCAACTCTTGAGGACGCACTTCAGCCGCTACGATCTGGACACCGTATGTGCCATCACTGGTACTCCGAAGGATGTCTTTCTTGAGGCTTGTCATGCCTTCACCGCCACCGGTGCCCGGGACAAGGCTGGCGCGATCATCTGCTCCTCAGGTGCCGCGCAGCATGCCGCAGGCACGCAGATGGTCAGAAGCTACTACATCCTGCAGTTGCTCCTCGGCAACATCGGAGTGGCTGGCGGTGGGATAAACGGCATCGCCGGGGCCAGCAATGGTCTGGGCTGCACGCTGCAGGGGCGGCTCTTCCACGTGCTGCCCGGCGACGTGCCCATGCCCGCAGCCGCTGACGAGAGCCTGGAGGCTTACCTGGACCGGGTGACGGCCGCTCCGGCAACCATGGAGAACGTGATCAGTCCCTGGACCAGCCGCCCCAAACATGCTGTCAGTGTGTTGAAAGCCTGGTATGGGGACGCGGCGACCGCGGCCAACGGATTTGGCTGGGAGTACCTACCGAAACTCGGTGGCAACTACAGCTTCGTCCCCCTCTTCGAGGCCATGAAGGGCGGGACGATAAAGGGTCTCCTGGCTTGGGGGATGAACCCGGCTGTGAGTGGGCCTAACAGCGGCGCTTTACGAGCGGCGCTGCAGGAGTTGGACTGGCTGGTGGTCGCGGATCTCGGCGAGACAGAGACGGCGGCGGTATGGAAGTCGCCCGGGGTAGACTCAGCCGAGAACCAGACCGAGGTCTTCCTTCTTCCCGCGGCGGCCTCCTTGGAGAAGGAGGGCAGCCTGATGAATAGCGCACGCTGGATGCAGTGGCGATATCGGGCGGTTGACCCCCCGGGAGAGGCCCAGAGCGATCTCTGGATCATCAATCGTCTCCTGCTCAAACTGAAGGAACTCTACGCTCAGGAGGGTGGGCCTCATGCGGAGGCAATCACCAACCTGGTCTGGGACTATGGCGATCCCCCCGATGTTCATCTGGTAGCCAAAGAAATGAACGGCTACGACCTCGCCACGAGAGCACTGTTGGCAGGCCCTGGCGCGCTCAAGGATGACGGGACTACAAGTTGTGGAAACTGGCTTTGGTGCGGAAGCTATACCGAGCAAGGGAACATGATGGCGCGACGAGATCCCGTTGACCCGTCGGGGATTGGTCTCTTCTCCAACTGGGCCTGGTGCTTCCCCGTGAATCGGCGCATCATGTATAACCGAGCCTCAGTCGACCTTGAAGGTAACCCCTGGAATCCAGATAAAGCGGTCATCACGTGGGATGCCGCCGCTGAATCCTGGGTTGGAGACGTGCCCGATGGTGGTCCTGCGCCGGGCGCCGCCTACCCCTTCGTGATGAAACCGCACGGCCGGGCCCTTCTGTTCGGCATGGGAAGGGTGGACGGCCCGTTCCCCGAGCACTACGAGCCTTGGGAAAGCCCGGTCAGCAACCCCATGTCTTCTATTCAGAGCGACCCGGCTCTGAAATCTTGGGAGCAGGAAAGTGGCTCGCGCGATCAGTATCCCGTCCTGGCAACCACCTACCGCCTGGTGGAGCACATGCATACGGGGACCATGACCAGGAACTCGCCATGGCTGGTGGAAGCGCAGCCTCAGATGTGTGTGGAACTGAGTGGGGAGTTGGCTGCGGAGAAGGGGATCACCAATGGTGACCGAGTGGCCATAGAGTCCGCGCGAGGCGCCATCGAGGCGGTCGCGGTGGTCACCAGCCGACTTCGCCCCTTTGAGGTCGATGGACAGGTCGTCCACCAGATCGCGTTGCCGTGGCATTGGGGGTACGTCGGACTATCTACCGGGGACAGCGGCAATCTGCTCACCGCCCGAGTGGCCGATAGCAACACCATGATTCCAGCATACAGGGAGTTTCTTGTCGACGTCAAGAAGGTGGTGTGACAACTACCGGGGCGATGCTGATCACTTGGCGTATGCTCCTTGAGGTCTATCTTGGGATAGCTGAGATCGCGGGGGGCAATTCTCCGAGGGGGCCTCTTCCTGCATTTGGCTGTCCTGCTGACGGGCCAGATGATGCAGCGCTCGGCTCCGGTGCCAGACAGTCCTCCCTGTGGGAGCAGGGGGGTTGTCCTGTCTCCTCTCGCCCTGCGCTGGCTGAGAGCTGACGGCTCTGGGGTGGACTAACTGTCGGTCGCCGACACCGGCTGGTCCAGCCAGACGGCCTTGACGTGCCGCGCGAGCTGACTCACCTGGTCTATCTCTTCTCTGGTGAGCCTGGCGACGAGGAAGCGCTCCGCCTCGCGAACCGGGGCTTGGGCACCCAAACGGTTGAGGGTGCCGCTGACCGCCTTCGCGCTGCCTGCGCTGCGCAGGCCGATGACCACCCGGACCCGCTTCTCACCGCGCGCCTCGGTCTTCTCAAGGGCGCGTAGCACTTCTTTGCGCACGACTCGAGCCATTGCCAAGCCTCTCTCGGTGATCGTAGCACCACAACTGCCATGCTTCAAGTCTAGCTCTGGCTTCTCAATAGCGAGAGATCGAGAGGAGGGGAGGAAGGAATCCGTTGCGCATTTGGCCCCGTGTGGGTTTGTATCGGGCACCGAACTGATGAGTTGTACGAGGGCTGGTCAGGAGGTACCGACATGGCGGACACGTACACGGCGGGCAAGCTGGCGGAGAAGCTCGGTGTCTCCCAGGGCAAGGTGAAGAAGATCATCGAGGCGGAGAACATCGAGCCCGACGAAGTGAAGCGCAACTGCAAGTACTACAGCGAGGCCACGGCGGAGAGGGTCAAGGCGCTGCTGGAGAAGAGCTAGCCTCACGCTAGGGCTGGAGGCGCCCATACCTGTACGACACGTGCAGGTGGTCGTGGGGCGTGCCGGCCAACATGCCCAGCCTGCTCACGGCGTCGCAGGAGCTGGCGTTCTGTACCACGAGCCAGTGCGGGCCGCCGACGGCCGGATCGTAGATCCAGCTCCCCGTTCCGTACGCGAACCCCGCCTTGCCGTCGGCCTCGGTGTACTTCACGTCCATCCCCGTAGGCCAGTAGAACTCCACCCGCACGCTGGCAGCGGGCAGCCCGTTCGACCGGTAGACCCACACGTCCACGCTCGAGGGGCCGCTGCGCTCCCTCAGTTCCACGCAGTGGTAGCCCCACCCACTTATCTGCTCCACGTGCACCCCGTACTTGTTCACGGCCCAGTTGTAGGTTCGCTGGACTCCATACATGTCGTACACCTTCAACCCCACCGGTCCTGACGGCATCGGAGTGGGGGTGGCCGTGGGAGTGGGGGTAGGCGTTGGCGTCGGAGTTGGCGTGGCAGCCACCGGTACGTAGGGCAGGTACTGTCGCGGCGTGAGCGGAATGGGCATCTCCAAAACGATGTAGGGCAGGTAGGACACCGGGGTCAGACCGGGAGGGATCTCGTCCAGAACCGAGGCGGGGATTGCTCCGTCGACCAGGGGTGACAGGAGTCCCAGGGCGACGATGGTCAGCAGGAGGGTACATCCCGCTAGAAGGAGATGGGAGCGAGGCTTCATCTACGTCGGTCCGTGCCAGGGTGGGCCTGGGTTCGCTTGCATGGGCACAGTATAGCATTGCCGGCGAGAGGTGTCAATACGCAGGGCCGGCTCCCTGGCCTGGCGCCGTGTGATGCGTGCCTGGCGGCTCAACGCGAGGTTGCGTGGTCTGCCTGGGGATGATTCTGCTGTTGATGGCGGTCAGGTTCAGCGGGGGTAGTTCTTGAACAGCAGCGGAAGGTGGAGCCTGGGGGTGAGACTGGACGTGAGGCTCAACTCGTCGAAGTAGACGGGGCTCGGGGGGTTTGCCTCGCGGATCTCGGCGACGCCACTGATCCTGGCCTTGGTGACGTTGGAGGGCGCTAGCAATGGGCCTACAGTCAGCGGCCGGTAGAAGCCAATTTCCGGTGTCAGACATTTCTCGCTGTTGCCCGGACTTGGAGGCAGCCACTTCAGACGCAGGCACACACGGCGGAAACCAGGCTCATCGCTGTAGACCCACCCGGTGAGAGTGTAGGTGGCTCCGGGGAAGATCGGCACCTCCTGGTGGATGTTGATTTCGTATGCGCAGCCGCAGTCACTCAGGGAGGCGGCCCAGTTCCCCGAGCTGACAGGGGTGGTAACAGTGACGAAGGTGGCATCAGAGGAGACGGTCCAGCCCGAGGTCCCTTCTTCAAACCCACCATTGGTCAGGTAGTCTGTCTGCCCAAGGGCGCTGGTGAAGGCCAGGAGAAGGGACAATGCGGTGGAAGCCACGGAGGAGGCGACGATCAGCGCTGCAAGGCGGCCCTTCCGCGATCTCCGGTCACCACGATCGTGTGGCAGCTCCGCCTCATGGCCATCCATGATGGATCTCCCTGTGTGACTAGTGCGACTATGGTACACGAAACACGCTTGATAAGCAAGGTGCGCTGATAGGCAGGTGCGGGAGAGAGATCCCTGGCCATATCCGCTGTCAGCCGTTCTGATCGCCATTCCGAAGGGAGAAGAGAGACAAATGCTCAAGGGGCTCTGCATGGCTAGGGAGCGTCTACCACACGAGGGTCCCGTTTTGTGCTATAATTAGTGGGTGGCTTGACGTCAAGCCGCGCGCGGCGGATGTCGAGGAGAACCATACAAACAAGACCGGGTGTGAGAATGAAGCGGAAGTACAGGTTCCTGGCAGGAGGCGCAGTCATCGTCGCCGTGGTGCTCTTGTTGCTCCTGACCAGCATGCGCAGCTCAACGGTCTACTACCTGACGGTTGGGGAACTGAGGTCCCAGGTGCCCGAGATCTACGGGCAGAGAGTCAGGGTCGCCGCCCAGGTGGACCGGGACAGTGTGGACTGGGTGCTCGGTAGCAGCACTCTCAGCTTCGACTTGGTCGAGGGCGAAGAGGTTTTGCCCGTCACCTACGAGGGCCTTGTCCCCGATGCCTTCGCCCAGAGCGAAACTGTGGTCGTGGAGGGCCAGTACTCGCCCAACGGGATCTTCGAGGCGGATACGCTCGTCGTGCAGTGCCCCTCCAAGTACGAGGCACGGGTCACGGAGTAGGAGGCGAGTACTGAAACATGAGCGATCTGGGCTTTTTCACCCTTTCACTGGCCTTGGCCACGACTACCTACTCCATCGTCGGCCTCGCCCTGGGGATCAGAAAGCGTGATGGGCGGCTGCTGGAGGGCGGCAAGCGGGCCATCTATGCCTCGGCCGTTTTCCTCACTCTGGCAGTGGTGGCGCTGATCTATGTGCTGCTGGCCCGCGATTTCCAGGTGGAATACGTGGCCAGCCACACCAGTCGGGACCTGGCCCTGCCCTACACTCTCTCCGCCCTGTGGGCCGGGCAGGAGGGCTCGCTCCTTTTCTGGGCCTGGGTTCTGTCCATTTATGCCACGGCGGTGGTCTTGTCTGGCCGCCATGCACGTAACAGCCTGTCCTCATACTCGTCTCTGGTCGTGGCCTGTGCGTTGGCCTTCTTCCTGGTGCTGGTGATCTTTGTCAACAACCCCTTCCAGAGGCTGGATTTCGTGCCCGCCGACGGGTTGGGGATGAACCCTTTGCTCCAGAACCCAGCCATGATCTGGCACCCTCCTATTGTCTACCTGGGCTACGTGGGCTTCACGGTGCCCTTCGCTCTGACCTTGGCTGTCCTCATCAGCGGCCGGCTGAAGGATCCGTATGTACCCCTGGTGCGCCGGTGGACGCTGGTATCCTGGCTGTGTCTGGGGGTGGGGACTGTGATGGGAGCACAGTGGGCTTACGTCGAACTGGGGTGGGGAGGTTACTGGGCCTGGGACCCGGTGGAGAACGCTTCCCTGCTGCCCTGGCTGACGAGCACCGCCCTCATCCATTCTTTGATGCTGCGGCGGGATCGCGGGGCGCTCAAAGTCAGTCACATCGTGCTGGTCGTCGCCACCTTCGCGCTCTGCATCTTCGGCACCTTCGTCACGCGGAGCGGCATGATCAGCTCGGTGCACGCCTTCGCCGTTTCCAGGATCGGTCTGTACTTCCTGGCTTTCCTGATCGCCGTTATCGTGGGGTCCGTGGTGCTTACCTTCAGACGACGGTCTGGTCTGAAGGGAGAGGATGGGGCTGAGAGCCTAATCTCTCGGCCAACAGCGCTGTGGGTGACCATCGTCTTGTTGGTCGCCGCCATGGCCGCGATACTGCTAGGCACGCTGTTCCCTCTCGTCTCCGACGTTCTCAACGTGGCGTTGACGACCGACTACTTCAACCTTAGCAGCGCGGTGATCCTGGGGCCGCTGATCCTGCTCATGGGTATCTGTCCCTTCACCACCTGGAAGGGTGGGGACTCCAGGGGCTTGGCACGTCGGCTTCTGGCTCCTCTGATCGGCGCGCTGCTCACAGCAGCTTTGCTGCTGTTCCTTGGCCTGACGGACATGTTTGGAGTGCTGGCTTTCTCCGTTTGTGCCTTCGTGACCGTAGGGACGCTTCTTCAGTTCTACGGTGGGCTGCGCAGCCGCCGGGCATCGGGGGCCAACCCGCTCTCGGCCTTCGTCTCCTTGTTCCGCAAGCAGCGCAGGCGGTATGGCGGGTTCGTTGTGCATCTGGGGATCGTGATGATCACCATCGGAGTGGTCGGGTCTTCCGCCTACAAGATCGAGGAGAGCATCACCCTGGACCAGGGGGCAGCGCACACCGTTGGGGGCTACACCCTGCGCTACGAAGAGTTCTCCTATCTGCCGTCCGTGGGCAAAGACGTAGCGACAGCGACGCTCGTCGTTTATGAGGGGGACAAGCAGGTGGCCGTCTTGCGGCCCGAGAAGCACTTTCATCACAGCAGCCAGCAGCCCGTCAGCGAGGTGGCCATCCGCAGCACACTCAAGGAAGACCTCTACGTGGCCTTGACCGGCTGGGAGGACGCCAGTCAGCGAATCGCCCTCGAGGTGATTGTGAGCCCGCTGGTGGTCTGGATCTGGATCGGCGGTGGCGTGCTCTTGGTGGGGGCGGTTGTCGCCCTCTGGCCGGCGCGCAGCCCAGAGGTCGTGGAGCAGAGCACAGAGCTGGCGATGGACCAATTGCGCCACAGTGAAGGGACGCCAACCGGGGAGGAGGGCCAGCAATGAAGAAGCTGATCCCTCTGCTCTCCGTTTTGCTTCTATGCTTGCTGGCGGCTCCGGCCGTGGTGGTCGCTCAAGATGAAGGCATCATCGAGGGTCAGGTGATGAATGGCACAGCGGACGCTCCCGAAGACAGCGTGGTTGGTCTGGAGGTGGCGCTGTATCGCGTGATCGACGAGTCCGGGGAGTTGATGACCAGTACGATCTCCGATGGTGATGGACGCTTCCGCTTCGAGGGACTGGTCACGGATGCGGACATCGTCTACAGGTTTGAGCTCGAGTATCAGGGTATCGTCTACGGCGCGGAGAGCACGTTCCCTTCAGGAGATACCATCCTTCGCGTGGTGGCTACGATCCTCGAGACCACCAGCAGCGACGACTCCATCGTGGTCGATCGCCACCACTTGATCTTGGATTTCGCCTCCGACGCGGTGATTTTGCGGGAACTGTACATCTTCAACAATGTCGGCGATCGTATCTACGTGGGAGGGGAAGGAACTACCCTGCGATTCTCCCTCCCCGACAACGCTGCCGACGTCTCCTTCGCCGACAGCGAGACGGGTGCGGATTTCGTGGTGACAGAAGAGGGTCTCGCCTTCATGCGCCGGGTTCCGCCGGGAGAGACACAAATCCTGTATTCCTATGGCGTGCCCTATGATGGCCGCGAACTGATGCTGCGCCGGGGGACCCTATATCCCACGGGCAACGTGGATCTGTTGGTGGCCAACGCGGGCGTGCAGGTGGAGACAGCCCAGTTGACCTATGATGGTCTCATGGCGGCGGGGGATGACACCTATCTGCATTTCGGCGCGGCGGACGTCCCGGCAGACACCCCCATAGAGTTGCGCCTGTCAGGTGCACCGCAGAGTGGGGCCGCCCTTCCCTCGGTGGAGTCTTCGATGATGGTGGCCTTGCGAGAGGCAGCCCCCGCGATTGCGGTGGGGCTGGCGCTGCTGGGAGCACTGCTTCCCTTCGCTCAGTTGCGTCTGGCAAAGGGGCGTCTAGACATGGGGACAGCGGGGCGTACCCCCGAGTCTGAGGTTCCGGAAAGAACAGACGTCGAGACGGGCGCCCAGCGCGAGGAGCTGCTTCGCATGATCGCTGACCTGGATGACGCCTATGCGGAGGGGCTTCTCAACGAGGAAGCCTATCGACAGTTGAGCGACAAGATGAAGAAGCGTCTCGGCGAGACCTCGACGGATTGACACTACTTGGAGGGCAGGGTGGATTCTTCGTGGCGAGAAGGTGACACGGGCGAGCAAAGACTGGGAGCCACATCGAGAGTGGATCAAGGTCTTGAGATCGGCGGTGCGGGAAAAAGGGTGTGGCTGGAGAGGGGCCTGGGCCTGGCGGCCCTGGTCTCCTTCGTCGTAGCTTTGCTGGCTGCGCTGCTCTACGCTCCCACCGAACAGACCATGGGCCATGCTCAGCGTATCTTCTATTTCCATGTGCCGTCGGCGTGGATCGCCTTCGTGGCCTTCTTCGTCGTCTGCGCAGCGAGCATCCTCTTTCTCTGGAAGAGGGAGCGCAAGTGGGATATCTTGGCCGTGTCCTCTGCGGAGCTGGGGGTGCTCTTCGCCAGCCTGGTGTTGATCACCGGGCCTCTGTGGGCCAAGACCGCCTGGGGCATCTGGTGGGTCTGGGATGCCCGTCTGACCGCGACCCTGGTCCTGTGGCTGATCTACGTGGGCTACCTTATGCTCCGGGCCTATGTGGAGGAGCCTGAGCGGCGGGCCAGGCTCTCGGCTGTGCTGGGAATCGTGGGGGCGGTAGATATCCCCTTCATCGTGCTCTCGGTCCAGTGGTGGCGGACCCAGCATCCGTCTCTCATCCTCACCCAGAGCGGAGGCCTCGAACCGGAGATGGTCCAGACTCTGATGGTCGCACTCCTGTCTTTCAGCCTGGTGTACGTCTATCTCCTTCTCCGACGCGTCCGCCTGGAGAGGACGAGGGATTCTCTCGAGGCGATGAAGCAGCGGCTGGACAGCGAGGGAGGCTACTGATGGTTTACCTGGGCGTGGCCTACGGCATCATCGTTGCTGCAATCCTGGGGTACACCCTCAGACTGCGGCTGAACGAAAGAAGCTGCCGCAAGCAGATGGAGGCCCTGTACGAGTCGTTGTCCGATCAGTAGGCCTGGGCGACTCACTCTCCGCAGGTCGACCCCATTCCTCGCCACCCATCCACCTCAACTCCTGTGTGGGCTTATAGCGCGCTCTTCGGAGAACTGCAAATGGAACACACAAGGGAAGAGGTCGGGCCCAGTCTTGGAGCCCGACCCTGTTTGCCGACCCACTTATGGTAAGTGGCGACATGGAAATGCTCCCAAGGGACCTTAGGCGCAGCCGTGGTCGCCACTCTAGCAGCCCTGCAAGAACGCTGAAGCTGTGGGTCACACGGTTGGCCTGGCTGTCCATGAATCCAGCCAACACAGGGTCTCCCGATTGCGCAACCAATGGAATCCCCGTATGCAAGGACGACAGCGCGAGGCGATGACCGCAGATGGTGCCACTCCGACCAGCGTGCAAGCGCGGGCATGCCGCCCTACCCAGCCAGCGGCGACAAGTTGACGCCTTGGTGTGGAAACACTACAATGGTTTGTTTCTTGAGGGAGCGCTGTAACCATGCTTGTGGAACGAACCGATCTGCGCAATATTGCCATCATTGCGCACGTAGATCATGGCAAAACGACGTTGGTGGATGGTCTGCTCAAGCAGGCGCACGTCTTCCGCAGTAACCAGCAGGTACCCGAGCGCGTACTGGATTCTAGCGATCTGGAACGGGAGCGCGGGATTACGATCCTGGCGAAAAACACGGCTATCAGCGTGTATGATGCGGAGGCTGACCAGCGGGTCAAGATCAACATCGTAGACACGCCTGGACATGCGGATTTCGGCGGTGAGGTCGAGCGGGTGATGAACATGGTGGACGGGGTGCTGCTGTTGGTGGACGCAGCCGAAGGCCCCATGCCCCAAACCCGGTTTGTCCTGAAGAAGGCGCTGGAGATGGGACATCGCGCCATTGTGGTGATCAACAAGGTGGACCGCAGGCACGCGGATGTGGATCGGGCGCTCAACGAGACCTTCGACCTGTTCATCGAGTTGGGAGCCACGGATGCACAGGCTGACTTTGGCGTGGTCTACACTGTGGCTACGGCGGGCCAGGCGGGCAGGACGCCCGAGCTGGAGTCGGACTTGAGGCCGTTGGTCGACAGCATCTTGAGGGGTATCCCTTGCCCGAGAGTGGACATGGACGCTCCGTTGCAGGTCCTGGTGACTACGCTGGATCATGATAGCTATCGTGGCCTGACGGCCATCGGCCGGGTCTTCGCAGGGCGCATCACTGCCGGTCAGCCCATTGCGCGCCTCATGGTGAATGGGGAGCAACGGAACGAAACCGCCCGCTACCTTTACATGCACGAGGGACTGAACCGGGTCGAGGTCCCGTGCGCGGAGGCAGGCGAGATTGTGGCCATAGCCGGATTGGAGCAGGTGGCCATTGGCGAAACGCTGGCTGACCCGGAAAACCACGTTGCGTTGCC